>Ga0224511_10000238_pt1 | contig 22998 bp, 13 predicted proteins | sample SF_May12_sed_USG_2_FD_169988 | JGI IMG/M metagenome (GOLD analysis project Ga0224511, IMG submission 169988) | Sediment microbial communities from San Francisco Bay, California, United States - SF_May12_sed_USGS_8_1 | ecosystem: Environmental > Aquatic > Marine > Sediment | place: USA...
AACGACAGGAAAGTGAATAAATACAAAATCAAAACTAAAGAAGGGATGAAAAAGAGAAAATCCTTAGTACAAAAAGTCTCCTGCCTGTGAAATTCATCACAGGTCCATGGCAGGGGGCACTTGTTATAAACCATAACATCATTCCCTTCCCTCCTTACAAGGTTTCGAGAAGAAAATTCATTATATAGCCAAATACTAACAGTCATGCAACTCTTGACGAAAATATATATAAAAAGAATAAAACTAATACATGACCGCTTATGCTGCTATCCAAAACCCGACTGATGGGAATTTAAAAAAAAATGTATGAAGGAAATGGAGAAAAAGAGAACACGTGACAATAACAAATTGCAGAAGCCAGCCTCCGCACAAGTATTGTGTAATTTACGGTACATTTGCAAATACAAGCTATACTCTAGTGAAAAAAGTCTGATGAGTATGTGCTTGCAAAATATGTTGACTATCAAATGGATGTACACAATGATGTTGTTTGTGCTTTAGAGAAAGCTATGCTTGTATAATTTTAAAGTAAAGTAAGCACAATGTATGTATGAATCTTCAAAGGCTTGATATTAAAGTTCTGAAAGGATGTTTCTGTAAAATGACGATACCTGGGCACATATATAAAGGTATAAATGTAAGATACTATAAAGTGTGTCTCTTTTACAATGCAAACAGGTAATTTGTGGGTTTTTAAAACTAGACTTTTTTATCAAAAAATAACCAGTAACTGCCAATTTAATCAGAATGTGGTTTTCTTGATTGATTGCATCTTGAAGATGTCTCTATATTTACTCTGCTATTGATACCTGAGCTAAAACTTGGTTTTGATAGGCAAAGTTACTTTCCCTTGTTTGCAAACCAAAAACATATCCCAAACGACGTGAATGATGTAGTGAATATGCATAAATTATAATAGAGTAATTATTTCTAATCGTTAGGAACAAAAATAACCACAAAATATAAATAATAAATGTATACTTAATTTCGTTGTTGAGTATAGAACAGTAAATGGGTGTTGAAAATTGCTCCGTTGATAAGGGCTTCTTGTCTCAAAATTACACATGTGATCGCAATCGTACTCAAGGTTGATTGATTCCTGTACCAAAGCGGTAGGACTCTGTACGCGTAAAACTCGTTAACCGATTAAGCTATTGCGTCGTTAAGAACTAAGTGGAACTAACCAAAATATTAAGCTTTTTAAAATCTCCGGAGCAGTGCTTTTGCACTTTCAATACTTATCTTGTCAGAACACCGTTTTTCGTACTTTGATGTAAGTTCGATGGACAAAGCCTACAAAATCCCACCATGAGAACACGAGCAAATGAACTCACAGTAAAAAACGACAACTGAATTGAAACTGCCATGATTTTATTTAAATACATAAAAAGTTCAAGTATAGATGTTATTCTGTTATTAGTTTTACAATTTCTTTATTGTTTTATCAATTATGTGTTGCCAAATACTACATTAGTGAGTTTACTATCGTCTGGTCCTTTGGGATCACATTTTGTAAACATCTGAAAATTGAGTACCGCTTATGCGCTAGAGGGGCGTGAGTGGTGTGGCGTCTTTCATTACTATGCTGCTATTTAATATCCAAGCTTTTTGACGACGTTCTTTTTTCTCAGTTTAAAAATTAAACTATATGTCATATCAGTGAAGAATACGCATAAAATAATTTTACATCGCAAACCCAAGTGATCGCGTTGTGTCATGATGGCCTGAAAATACACAAATCATAATCATTAGTGATTGTGAAATGCTGTGGTAATGTATCACGTTCTATCAATTATACATTCTGTGTTTTACCGTAGTGATTTCAGAATTACGAAATTTGTGGACAATGTTTTGCAAGTAATTACCCTCTTAACAATCATTTACTTACTTATCGGCGGACTATGCCATTATCGCTTACATTATGTACCACTGTCCGTTATCGTTATCTAAAAAAGTGTCATCATCATCATAATTATAGTCACCATAATCATCATAATTATTATTATCATTTATTATTATTATTATTATTATTATTATTATTATTATTATTTTATTATTATTATTATTATTATTATTATTATTATTATTATTATTACCGTAACATTTGTCTGTTAAAGGGGATATGTCTGATCTTTTTATCAGCTATTTATCAGCTATTTATTAAATATTTTAATATCAACTAGTATTTTATCGTCAAAAAGAATGACATATCGTCAAAAAGAATGAATAAATTGTTGATTGCCCATAAATCTCGGTTATTGCAGATAAGATGGTGTGGTGTAGCCCACTGTCCGATGTGTTCAGATTGGTCTCGGAAGTTTACGGACTTTTTCGGAGTGTCGTTTTCCGAAGAAATGACCAAGGGGTTCTGATTGGTCGGACTCTAAATTTAAATTGTTGCACTCAACAGGCAAATTGTACTGAGTAATTCTGGATTACCTGCCCCTATTAAACCACTGAGAATGATTTAAATATTTCAATTAGAAATATCTCGCTTAATGTGCATTTGTTGGCATAAGTTTTTTTTAATCGAAACACTTACTTTTGTGTTTCCTACAAAATTGTAAGTAGTGAAAGAATCAGACATATCCCTTTAAGAAGAGAAAATAAATGCATCACATACGATCTATTTAACTTAATCATTATTTAGGGACTATATCGGCCGCACTAGGAACGGTATATTATATTTTTACGGTGTTTTATAATATACGGCAAATACATAGTAGAGCTATATCAATGCAATTTTAGTCGAAAAGGAACTCACCGTTGTCGTGTCTAGGACTAGGTGTAGCAGTTGGGCGTGTGGCACGTCGGCGACAGTCGTACTCGTCCGACCCATCGTTACAGTGTTGCCAACCGTCACATGTGACATCCTCCGACTGATCGTCCAGGCATTGACCATTGAGACACGTGTGTCCAATGCAAACTGCGAAACACACGAGGGACATCGCATGACTTTTATAAAACAAAAACATGAGTCACAGTAATTGAATCACAAATTGAATCACAAGTATCTTTCATGTGCTCCTGGTGTGGACGGGAAATCCATCCGAGGGCGTAGTGTTCTGCGATGTGCAATTTTAGGAAACTGTTGGAGTTCCATGAGGACACAACTTTTGTTAGAAAGCCTTATCACTATAAACCGGGACTTTAACCATAACTATTCTATATCTTCATATGATCATATATGTAAATCGACTATTGAATGCCAGAAGGGGCTATTAACATATAAAATGTATTAGCCGATAGCCCTTCTAACAGTCGATGTGTCTTTACTTATAAAAATAATGCTTCTTTAAAAAACAGTGCCAATTTAACTATCAAAAATACTATAATCACGGTAACATTTCTTACGGCTATACGGCCTTTTGGAGATGGCTAAGACAAAACCGCTGAGAACCAAAATCAGTAGAGTTGAACGCAACATGGTTGTTTCTAAAAATACATATAACGATGTGTTTTTGTCCTAAAAGTAAATTATTGAAAAATACAAAAATATAAATAAACATAAATATTTCAGGCTTGTAAAGACTTGTTATCATTGATGAACCTTTTTGGTGGAAGACTTTTCAATATTTAAGTAATGAAATAAATCTCACAATGCAAACAAATGCAATTAATTGTTCCATTCAATCATTTGTGATATTGTTAAACGTTACAGTAAAATGCACAGTAAGACGTAATCGGGTATCACAGCTAAATTTATGTTTGAGTCAAATAATTTTAAATGTTTAACATGAAGTGAACGCATAAATGGTGTACATGTCATTTATGAAATTGTATTAACAACAATAAATACATTGTCCTGTTGTCAATATAAATTGAAGAGATGTTAAAGAAAAGAATGTTGTAAACCATGTAGATATGTCAGGATTAAGGGCACAATGGCCTGTACAAAAAACAAAACACAGAACAACACAAAAACACGTAGAACACCATGACGCAACATACATTTAAAAAAAAAAACTATGTTTTTCGGATTTTATTAAACTACGAAGGGATATGGCACTGCCAAAATCCTTTTATAACAATTAAAATCTATATGCATGCACTTTATAATGGTACTTTTGCTTACATTTATCATGTTAAAACTACCTTTCAAACAATGTTAAAGATACTCGACTGTGAGCGATAGACCCACTAATTCTCATTTAAAATGTTTTATCATATTGATAAATATAAAACATAAAAAATAGAAAAATCCAATGAACACCAAAATAAAATAGTTTGTTTTCTTAATGTTTGTTACGGCTTGTTGTTCTCCGTGTTTCGTACCGTTCAAAGTGTTTGTTTTTGTACGGGCCATTTGAACATGGTGACATTAACTTTATCTTTCGTCATAGATAGCAACATATTTTCTTTGAACATCTCTACAATTTTTATCGTTATAATGTAAGGTATACGCGATATGTACGCACAAACTTGTAATAATTTTAATCTCAGGTTTACAAACTAAAAGCTAGTTAGGACTTGAAACAATTTAAAAATGTTTCACGAGTTTCAGTGAGCAATAAATCAAAACAACTATAAGTTATAAATAACTTTTATGTTATACGCAACAAGTGTCCGTTTATATAAACATAAATAGTTATATATACTCAATATACTGCGAAGTGTTACATCTATAAATGTTTTTGTTATCTAAACAATACAGTATCATTATCAATGTAAACGGTTTTATGTGTAACAAACGAGTACCTACCTTAAGCGTAGAAGTTTATGGTTGCAAACAACACGGGGACTTGATATATATAATTATATAGGACTCAACTAAACGTCATCAACATTGATCAATCTGGTGTCGTGGTAACGGCAGATTGGGAGGTTCGTTCTTTATTATGATACAGTAATATTTTACCCAATCTCGCAAGTGTGTACGTGTTGGCTATGTTGCCTTCTTATTTGCATTTAAGTGGTGAATATCGACATCACATCTCGGGTTTAAAATATGTTGTTTGTAATAATATTATGACAAATGTAATTAAGAAATATACTGTTATTACTAAATTTCAAAATATATTAAGTAACAATAAGATGTGGTATCTTCGATTTGAATCTTTAAATATAAATATCGTAGTATACTTTAATTGCACAATATAGAGATCAAAGAAAGTACAAAGGATACAAAAGTATATAATATTGTTTGATATGAGAACATCTGTTTTTGTAAAACATGATAACTGTCACAAAATCGAACTAAATCAAAGGACTAAATACATCTGTCCAATAATGACACGAAAGGGTTCTGTATTTTTTTCAGGTATCAACATATTACTGTCATTTGGATTTCCTTTGATCATTTCCCCCGAATTTAGGACAATTGATCCCATGGACAATAAATCTCATTTTTGACAAGAGGTGGACACTTGATACCATCTAGTTTTGCGTCCATATGTCCATGTGTTAACATTTTTCATTCTTGTTTTGAAGAAGCATGCTCTTTCAATGTATTTGTAAGAACATTGTCTAGTTAATGGGAAGAAATGTTATAATTGTGCGCATATAACATGAATATGTATTCTTCTGTGTTTGGATTTGCATTTTATAACGTATTGTAAAACTGTACACTTAGCTACTACACGCAATTAGCACACTGCACATTGCGTTATTTAAATTACGAAAAATTGAGTAACTAGTTGTTTGTTGATTACAGAGACAATTTAAAGCAAATGCGCATGTTATAGTTATACATCAAATAAAATGTTTCACGGATGAGTTGGTCTTCTTATGTCTTTAAAGACCAGACGCGTTCAAAATACATTGCCGATACTCGTTCTTGGTTCCGAGATCCGGATGCATTCGTGTCTATTGTATCCCCTTTATATCATAGCTTTCATGTACGTTATTTTCTTCCAACGTGTTATATTTTATTTGAAAAGCATTTCCATATTTCAATTATAACTCGTGTTTAGAAGCTCACACTTTAATTATATAATCACTAGTTCCGGTACAGCGGCTGAAGATTTTTACGCCGAGTAGAACATAGAAAGGCTGCATAATGTATACTGTCCACGGCCTCCTGGCAGACCGCATGTTTTCATCAGAAAACTCCTGATTTGTTTATTTATATCGACCTATTGTCAAATTACGACAACACACCAGTACACATGTTCTAAGGGCATTCAAGCGGACTACTTTTTGCCAAGGGATGCAGTTGAAAAAATATGGTAATTTTGGAACAGGCGCTAGTTTTCAAAGTCCCCGTTCCTATCAAAATGTTTGGTACCTGTCTTTTAGCGCATTCGCGGATTAATTTTTGAGGTTATAAGGACCCTATCACATCAGAAATGGGCAAAGAACCGAGGTGGAAAAAAGATCTCATACTTGAAGTCAACATTTTTATGTAATTTTAATCGAGGAATAGTTCTATATTTTATTTTGTTCAGAGCATAATCAATAAACACATGTAGCAGGTATTGTGTGCATTAAATAGCCCACGTAAACGAATACTGTCATGGCGACCATATTTATCGCATAAAATACGAACAAAAAAAGGAACAACTCAAGTTTATACCTTTTTGTTATCAAGGGATGTCACCGTGAAACTTATAAAAATACTTTGCTGCAATTAAATCCGTTAAATCCGTTTGCGTCGCTTAGGTCAACATGCTCAATCTCCGAATTCATCCGGATTATTCTAGTTTTTCATAACAAAACAACGTCGACCAGGTAAAATGGCAAGACGTTTCTCAGATTAAAATTTATTTTAACTCTTTGCTGTAAACAAAATGCTGATAGATACTTGTGTTTTCTATAAGTACTCTTTAATTAGTATGTTCTACCGAAATAACTATTGGGGCATTGAACAAAGAAGATGGAATTTGTTTTTTGAAAGCAGAATTGACCACAGACACCTGGCATAAAAATGAAGTATCCTGCATCACCATAATACCCTGACGTCACCACTGGCAGATATGAGTAACTTTAACAGATGTTTCAGCCCTTGATATTATACCAGAGTCTTGTGAGGTCACAACTACGTAACCAAGCCCTATTCTGACGTCAGTTATGCTTGCTCTGCATCACCAAAATACCCTGACGTCACCGCTGGCAAATATGAGTAATTTTTCACCCTTGAGTCAGCCCTTGATATTATACCTGAGTCTTGTGAGGTCACAACTACGTCACCTTACTTTGAAAAAAGGATTTAGTATTAAAAAGGTTAAAATAAAATAAAGTTTATTTACAAATAAGACAGCCAATTTATGTTTGATCCGACAGGAAACCTGTTTACTTGTCTATTTATGCTCATGTATGTACACTGTATGTGGTAGTTTTACATGTGTTTGTGAGACGTTTTCGACTCTCCCGCTCTAGCATTCTGTTTCTCTCAATCGCCATTTCTTTCGCTTTTGTCCTCTCTTTCAACACAGTTCACGTTTTGTCACATATTCTATATTTATCGAATAACCCAACCATAGACATAAGAAAGATAGACCGGCTATCCTATTGCCTGAGTGCTGAAGCGTCATCGTACCATTGGCCGCCATGTTGTCCAGCTAGTCAGTTGCTGAAAATGGCATCTGCCCGTTGCAAGTAATGATGAAAACAAAGCGAAGAAAGACAACTTTCTGACCATCAAAGCATTGAAATCAACTGTTATAATAAAAGAACATGGAAACGAGATCTAAAGAAAAATTAAACTGATGAAAGGGAAATCACATTCTACCAGTAAGTCGATATTGTGTTCGTAAATTTCAGACAGAAATCTCAATTTTCCAAACACTAACAATGAATGTTATTGAGTCATACCACATAGTTTGAAGCAGTTTGTTCACTGTTCTTTGATCGTATTTTGTTTATATTAAATGATCTTGGAAAACAAGTATTCAAAACTAACCATATGCTCAGCACTTTTTCAAAACAAGGCAGAGATGTTTGGAACTTTGTTCCCATAGAAATCAAACAAACACATTCATTAAAGACTTTTAAATTGTTATACAAGAAATATTTGTTAGAATTACAATTTCATTAATTATTTCACCCATAAACATTATTTTTGATACTGACTCATTTCATTACAAACACTTTTTTGTATTGTTCTATTCATTTGATTATGTTTAAAGGTAAAACCTTAATATGAACTGATCGTAATTGTTATATATACTTGATTGAGTGTTTGCGATTATATGATAAAATGTATTCCACTGATCTTTATTCTTTCTATTTTCTGTTATGTTAGTGTGCATGAGTAAATGAGATGATATAATGTTATGTATGAACGTTTTGTTAAATATTTGCATTTTTTATTATTAACATGTGTTATTGATTTGTTTAAGGCCATATTGTAAATAAGCTGTTGTGCTTAATATGTTACCTTCTTGAAATAAAGATTTTATTATTATTGTTAGAAAAGCATAGTTATCTTTGTTGAAGATGCATTGGTGTTCTATAAATGATTGCTGGACCGGTAGTAGACACAAATTCGGTCTGGCCACAACTTCGGACACTCGCATGAATTGGGTGTTTTAATCAATTAATTAAATATTTATTGAGTATTGTCACGTATTTTCTGATTTCTTTGTCTTTTACTTTTGTGAAACTCTTGTCAATCCCCCATCCCCTCTGAAACTAATTTGAGTACTTGTTTGTTTCAAAAGCTTACAATATTAACAAATCACTTTTAAGGGTTGAACTCTTAGCATAGACTTATATATGTATTGTAAACATTTTTTGTACTGGGACTTTTAACATTTTTGTGTTAAGTAGATGATTTCATGTATAAATCACTGTTGCAATTCTGTGACAAAGCTTTAGCAAGTGAAACCTTAAACAATTATTTTAGAATTACATGCACCATTTTACTAGGATATAGAGAAATGAAGTTTTACGAAAACAGATGTTCTCATATCAAACAATATAAACTTTTGTATCTTTTGTACTTTCTTTGATTTCTATACTGTAACAAGCCGGTAACTAAAAAAAAAAATTCAAAATGTCTGCTGCATTTTGGTGTTCTGCGTGTTTTGTGCTCTTCTCTGGGTTTGTTTTTGTACTAGCCATTTTGTCATGGTGCCCATAAACTTGACATGTCTACATTGATCACACCATTATTTCTTTGAACATCAATTTAATGTATTGTTATACACTATAATGACTAAGTAGTTAACGCTTTGGGCTGTGGTTCATTATAAGATGGGTTCGGCTGAAACAACGTTTTTAATCAGTTTTTTTTGTCTGTTGACATGCTATTTTTAATGTAACAATCTCTATTTCTCTAGCTCAATCTCAATGGTTTGATTACATATTGCCTGCGGTGTCTATTTCACTGACTGTAAATAACTAAAATTCTGTGAGAACAAGAAATACCTGTATTTTCCTGTCTTATTTATTTATTTAAATATGAAAAAATATTTTCCGTCCGGGGAATTTGAACCCATGTCATCAACTTCGCAGTCGAACGCATGTACAGCAAAATAGACACCGTTATAGAGCTAGTTTGATATACATGTATACAGGATAGTTAATGATTGGCCGTGGTCTATGATGGTTGGAGTCGAGAGCAGCGAGACGACACATAGATTTGTGGAAAATACTAAAAAATTAACCAATATATATATTAAATATACTCAATAAATCAACATTGCAAAAGGAAGTGCAACATTTTGTAACAAATAATGTGTTTTTGGACAAAAAGTAAAAACACAACAACAACAACAAAACGAAAACATCAAACATAAAAACCCTTGCCGGATCCAGGAATTGAACTCAGTACCTCTTGCAGCCAAAGCGGATGCGTTACCACTGCACCACCGAGTCAACTGAGATTATTCATTGTAGTTAAGCTATTTAACTGTTTCGACGCAATGGGTTGAACCGTAAATAAGCAAAGCCGAATTTGCGGTCCACACATTTTCAACAAATTAAAAGCCAATGCAAGTTAAACATATTAATATATACATATACATACACAGTTTAAATAGCTTTATGCAATGCCTAGGATTTAATTATAATAATACATCCCATGAATATTACTATTTTATATAATAGCTTCCACAAAATGAACATTTCGCAGAGATTAAGAACCGTTTTCTTTATATAGCACCACTACACTTGTTTTTATTGGTTCAATACAAACGACTAAGTCTCTGGTCGTTTTTCATTTCATTTACTGTCCATATAGCTGCAACTGTTTTTATTCAGACATTGGTTTGTTTTCTTTCGATTTCATAAATGATCTCTGGTCGTACCTTTCCCAGATATAAATTACAAATGCATCTTTATTTGTTTTATTTCATAGCATTGGCTCTGTGATAATTAGCCAGTTTGGTCATGGTGATGGTTGCTTCACATTTATATAGCTGTTTTATAATACAAATTCAATAAAACTGATTTCTTTGATTTAAATGTATTTAATTTATTATCTTATGTTTGCTAAAGAATAAGCAGAGCGATGCAAGAACGTGTAGTATTCCAAAAGAATGTTATCTACTTCAACCAAAGGTATTACTAAAAAGATGATATGCAGGTGTAAGTGTTAACATTGAGACAAAACAGAATCTTATATGCAACAGGTTTTATTCTGACTTATAATATCTGTTATCGTGTTGGATAACCACTTATTACAACTACATATTTATTATTTATACTTTACATTTAACGATGTAATTATGTCAAATCAATTATGCCTAGGTGAAAAACCATAACTGCGTGTTTACATAATTTATAGCTTGTGTTTCAATGATGTTGCATCGGTTGCAAACACGTCAAGTCAAATTGACACAAGAGTCCAACAAAGAAAAAAAGACCGGAACATATTCGGCGGAACCTGTTATCAAACCCGAGTTGTCGCAGCTAAACAAAGCCAGTATAAAATTCGCAGCTAAACAAAGCCAGTATAAAATCCTTTTACAGTTGTATGTCAGAACTTCTAATTTAACATATTGTTTTATTGGTTTGTTTCTTAGAGGATGAAAAGGATAAAAAGGGTTTGTTAACGTGTTGCTTTTACTTTTTGATCAGCGAGATATGTCAAATACTAACTGATATAAAAAAAATTCTATGAGGATAGTGGTGTATTTTTATGGTGAAGTTATTAATAAGGCGTAAAAATGTTCTTTGTTTCCACTAACATCGTCAAAAAAATTAGGTACGGTCGGTCGGCATACCTTTTTTTTCTTATTAACTTTTTTTTCTTTTTTCAAAGAAAGTTACTCATTTTTATATTGCAAACATGTTCATTTTTGTTATTTTTACTTTAACTGGTTAAAAAAGCAAGTTAAACACCATTATATTGATAAATTGCCAACAAAACTGCAATAAATTGAAAAAAATCTTAAAATAAGGTTTAATTAGGATATTTTTCTGAAATTGAGCTGAAAAAAACTTTAGGGTCGGCATGAAAAACTAGGGTCGGTCGGGTTAGTGGAAACAAACAACTTTTTTTTTACGCCTAAAGTGGTAAAATCAGTGGACGAACAGTCATTTTATATATTTCTTTTTATGTGTTTAAAACATTTTTAGTCTTCTATTAACCATGTATAACTTAAATAATTATGTATTAGTTTTAAACCAAATAAACACAAGGAAAATTAAACTGATGAAACGGAAAGCCCTCAAGAAGCATAGCCTGCACGAGAAAACAGCAGCCTCTGTTTTATTGAAGCTGTTCATCAGTAGTAATGAATAACGCCACACCACTGACGCCCCCTAGCGCATTAAGCGGAACTCCATTTTCAATTGTTAACAACATACATGTACACCCCATGATCCCTGAGGACCACAAACATATGAATACACAATGATATAGTACGGGGCGACTTTTTACAGCCGCCACACAGGCACTAAACACCAGCTGTAGTAAGTAATATTAAACTGATGAAAGGGAAAGCCCTCAGGAAGCATAGCCTGCACGTGAAAACAGCAGCCTCGGTTTCATTGAAGCTGTTCATCAGTAGTAATGAATGATGCCACACCACTGACGCCCCTAGCGCATTCGCGGAACTCCATTTTCAAATGTAAACAACATACATGTACACTCCATGATCCCTGAGGACCAGAAAAATATGACTACACAATGATGTAGTACGGGGAGACTTTTTACAGTCGCCACACAGGCACTAAACACCAGCTGTAGTAAGTAATATTAAACTGATGAAAGGGAAAGCCGCCAGGAAGCATAGCCTGCACGTGAAAACAGCAGCCTCGGTTTTATTGAAGATGTTAATCAGTAGTAATGAATGATGCCACACCACTGACGCCCTTCGCGCATTCGCGGAACTCCATTTTCAAATGTTAACAACATACATGTACACTCCATGATCCCCGAGGACCAGACAAATATGACTACACAATGATGTAGTACGGGGAGACGTTTTACAGCCGCCACACAGGCACTAAACACCAGCTGTAGTAAGTAATATTAAACTGATGAAAGGGAAAGCCCTCAGTTTATTAAACTGATGAAAGGGAAAGCCCTTAGCAAGCATAGCCTGCACGAGAAAACAGCAGCCTCGGTTTTATTGAAGCTGTTCATCAGTAGTAATAAATAATGCCACACCACTGACGCCCCCTAGCGCATGAGCGGAACTCCATTTTCAAACACTGAAATTAAACGTCAGTATATAGCTCTACAGTAACAAAAAACCCGGTATTCTTTGTAATGTCAGCTTCGTTGTATTGTGACAAGCGTTATGTTATAAAGTGGATGCGAACGGACCAATTCCACTATATTTTTCACCAATGTCTGTCAAAATTAGTATTTCCATTGGAAGGTTTGCCATTCGCTGCTGCCCGCGTCCGTCAAAAATCGAGCAGTGAGCAATTCAAAAGTATATCTAAGTAGAAGAAGTAACACTGATGGGTTGCGGTAATGACATGGCGTTGCGGTAATGACACTCTTTGGTTGATTATTTACCTAGTTCTACATGACCAGTTTAAATAAGAAGACGTTGATATATCATTTCATCAAAATAAATAGTTAACCCAAATTATTTGAAAATTAAGTCGTGCATAGCACTGTTATAGTCCGAACAGGCAGACTTCAGACTTTCTTTGGTTGTTGACTTCTAAGTATGACATTGACCTTAAATTTAGAAGTCCGGTTTGAGGGCGCGACACATTCTTTCATCAATGTTAATCTTTTGGCAAAATCATTTAAAAATGTAACTATTCATTACGAAGTTATGGCTCAAACAAGCACATTTTGGAATTATACTGACTTTCAACCTCTAGGCATAACCTTAATCTTATAGCTAGCAATTAGGCTATTGTACACGGCACATCCCTTAATCAACATATAACGTTTTGCATATTGTTTTTGAAAATCCAATTATTCTTATTACAGTTGACCGATTAAGCTAGATACGCATTCAATGACGCACGGTCGGTCGCACGGACGGACTCACACACAAAAAAAGTGCACGGACACTCTCACAGTCAAAAAAAGTGTCGACTGAGTCGAGCTCCCTGCAAGTTGTGTTCGTCACAAGAAACAGAAGGTCAGAAATGCATGTAAGGGTTATAAAAGCTAACTGAGGTCATATCCCATTATGTTCTTGTTGCGCTAAAACGTTTTATAATACATGTACATGCTTAACTACCGTTCGCTAATGACAGGGTAAAAACATACGCCAACAAATTTAGAACTTTGTTATCTTGGTGTGAACGTATGTAAATATTATTTAAAATATCAGAAATGTATTCCATTCAAAAGATTGTTTTAATGGCTGTTGTTATATATAATGAGTATCAAAAGTCTCTTTGCGCTTTATTATTTTCTAATAATTTTCATTTTGTGTTGTCGTTGCGGTAATGACAATAATCGAGAAACTTGTATATGATATATAGCAACTAAATATGTTTGCTCTATTTCAGTAAAATATTATTTGATAAAAATCATAAATCGAGTGGTAAAACTGGGTTAAACCACTAATAAAAGTCATTGACCGTACTAAGGCGGTAACTAAAGGTTTCTTGGCGAGATCATTTTAATAAATAAAAAATATCAATAAAAAAAAAATATTAAACAGTTTATATTTAATGTCTGTTACGTCTTGTTGTTTTGCGTATTTGATAGTGTGCTGCGTGATTTGTTTTCTACGGGACATTTTGTCAAGGTGCCTTTTAACTTGACCCATCTGCGTTGTTTGCCTTTAAAATATTGTTTTTAAAGCAACTCTTGTTTTTATATAAATATCACCCAAAGAACGCGACATCAACTTGATTTTCATTTGTTTTTTTTAGTTAAGGCAACAACGCCTGTTCAGTGGTCTGTAATAATTTAATTTGTACTGAACTGAAACAGTATGGAGAATAATTTATGAGCGTTATAATGTTAATGGTTTTAACATTGAATATGTATAAATGTGTTGAATGCTGAATGGCAGCTCTTTAATAATTTATGAACGTGTCTCCATAGGAGAAATGTTTTTTTGTTTGTTGAATATCATAATAACGTGTCAATATTATTGTTAACGATTCTTTATACAAACGCACTGGTCGCCACGCGTCATAACCGATTAACAAAACAACTTTTCAAACTCAGCAACTATGCTTGAAACTTACCAGACCAGACTGGCAGTTATTTGTAAACAAACCATTTGAACGCATTGATTTCAAAAGACCCTTGGAGAATTAAGTACGCGTGTATCAATTACCTGGCGCATATTTAAAATAAAGGCATTCATTTTGCGTGAGCTTTATCATTTTACCTCAACTTATTCTACCTTTAATAATAATGAGAATCTTTCAAACCCAAGCCTATTTGGAATGTTAATCAAGAATTATTGTGAATGTCTATTATTTGCTAAAAATAACCACCAATGACTCCTTTGTTTTCTGTTGCTTGGGCGTTGTTTTAAGCGACACAAGTTGCTACACATTTATGATCGCAGTGAGATTGTGTGCCCGGAAAGCATACGCGAAGTTTACAGTGTACCTTAAGACACTTTATCGGCTATCATTTGAAAATACGTTATATTTGGTTTCAAAAGACATGAAACTGATCTTTAACAGTAAACAATAGAGATTGCACGAATATGCGTTTTAGGAATTTCGAGATCCTGTATAAATTATCGTTTGTGTGTGTAACCAGTGTCTCAAAGGTGGCATGCCCATCACCACAAGAACATTCAGTGTCGACACAAACCACATGTACACGTGTGACAGAACCGAAAGTGCTGCCTGAGAACGAAAACAAGTACTTGCGGGGCTATGTTTTCCATTATCTTGAGAGAGCAACTGTGACCACCTGTGGATTAAGGTACAGAGAGATTAATGCTGTTTTGTAATTGCAGAATAAAACATATTAAACATGTTTTAAGTTTGAAGTTATTCACTAACAATACTCAGTTTTAATGCAAAATATTGCATCATTTAAGCATAAATTGAAGGAACTGTGTTCATTATTTACTTTGTATATTTTTTAAATACCACGTAAGCTTATACGTTCAACAAAAAAGGTACTATGCCAGCATCATTTGACCAGTATTGTTTGAATCTTCCTTTTTAATTATACTCAAGCAGTGAATTCTACTCCTGTAAATATAACAAACTGCCAGATATACTTATCCTTGCAAGTTAAAACATTACAGATAAATGACTTTTTTATGTGGCCCGCAAATTTGGTTTTGTTTATTTATGTTTTGACCCATTACATGTGCAAGACAACAATATGCTTTAAAATCAGCATCGGTAATATCAAAAAAATATTTTTGAGGAAGAGTTTTTTGTGTTTTTTTTTGTATTGCGCTTTCTCTAATTGAGTTGCATCTAGACGTTAACCCATTTTCGCTCTTTCTCCTGGCAAAAGTAGTCCACTTTCAGGCTCGTACGTGCGTGAAACCGGAACTCGTCCATATACGGATGATATATCTTATTGTTTTCCTTGTCAGGTGTTTAAGGCAGAAGAAATGCCGCTCCATCAACTATCACTCGTGGTTGAAAGTGTGTGAGCTCAACAGCGCTTCATACCTGACAGCCCCTGGCGGCATGGTGACTAAACGTAATGCCTCGTACTATGGAATAGAAGAGTGGCATCCGGTAGGAATGTGTATAAATTGTCTAATTCTATGTACTGTTATGTTAAAATAATAAAATGCAATTGCGATAATTGAGCATCACAAGAGAAACTATTCTAACTGGAATTTTAACTGGTATATAGACGAGAGCTTATTGATCAGTCTGTCAATCTGTTGATATGTCGAGCTGTCGTTTTTATGGTTTATAGATGATTACTCAAAAAACTGTTTCACACTTGTTAACAATCAATTGTTGGCACAAATATGTAACATCATAACGTTTAAATTCAGTTAAAATAAATTGAAGAGATGTTCAAACAAAGAATGTTGTAAACAATGTAGATATGTCATGTTTAAGGGCACCATGACAAAATGGCCCGTACAAAAACTAACACAAGGAACAACACAAGAACTCTTACAACATCATGACGCAACAGACATTTAGACAAACTATATTTTTGTGTTTTTATGTTCCAATTTGCAATAAATTATATCGCCACCTCTTATTTTTCTTCAGACAGCATACAGAAGCCATTACTTGCCTTTTGCGCATCTGTCAGGTGTTACTTTTAATAAACAGGTATAAGAAAACAAATTTTTTAGAATATTTTCCTTCAAAGTACACATAATATAAATTATTTTTCTCATTTGTGTGTGTCGCCATCGATAGTAAGATGTTTAGATCTACATCCTAGTCAATAAAATGTATTTCAAGCATGTTTTCATGTTTCGTTTTAATTAAACAAATGATCAAAATGTTCGAAAAAGTCATGATTGACCATCACATTTTCGTAACATTTTCTCACCATGCACTTATAAACACACTTGTCGCCAATCCATGCGTCAGATAGGTGAACAAACTTTAAGTAAAGGTATGTGTGGTACAATTCAGCTATATCCTAACGCCAAATACTCCTAAATATTACCAAAGGCATAACGTAAGGTTGTAAAGCTGAAACTACGATAGCAGTTTTGTGGATTGAAACTGAAACTAGTTTATTTGGTTAAACGCCTAGTATTTACAATTATTCAGTGGCGTTTTACAATAACATACAATACAATTTGAACTAAAAACTCATATTCTGCTTTGATATAACATAGATGCAACTTTAAAAGATAAAAAGATCTAAGACACGGTTAGTAAAAATGATACAGACCAATTAAAAAAACTATTAGACAACTAGCATATATAACACCGATAATAAAAATAATAAACATACATGTATCGTTTACATAAAAGAATATGGTTAATTCATACACAGTCATTAAGAAGTTTAATATTACCGGTCAAAACGGATAAATTAAGTATGAACCCAAATTAAGGGTTAAAAAGAATTACTAATATTTTACAATACAATGTGATATTTTATAGCATAGCAAGTTGTACTGAATCACTATTGGATTGTTTGGATATTTTCATATGTAATTAACAAGTTAGGTGTCGGACGAAGAATACCGAGCTGGTCTGGTCAAAATACCTCAGCCTGTAAAAAGCTTGAATTTATGAATTTATGATGACCTTTGATAACAATGTTTCTCATTGGTTAAAGTTAAATGTAACGCTGGGTCAAAAGCGGGCATAAACAGTTGAGCCACAAAAATGTAAACGTATTTGATGGTTAGTTAACGTATCTGATGACTCTTTTATTTATGTTTTGCAATAATTGTCTGTCGGTTTAGAGCTTTCGGGCATGAAATTATATATTATATTCATTTGTTTGAAGTACTGAACACGATTTTACAAAATAATCCTTTGTACCGTCAGTTTACTCTGTTATCCAAGTATCTGACGACTACCTGATGTTTAAGTAATTAACTAAAAATTCACGTAAACGTCATAATATATTATTACCATGTATTTTATAGGAAAACATACACATTTTTATGTTTCTAGAGATATTATTGAAGAATTATTCATGTTAACTACTGTTTTATAAAGTAAAATAGTGCACTATGTAATATGTATTAAAAACATGGTTAACCATGAAATTACACAAATAATTCCCTTTGGAAATAGTCAACCTATTAAAACGTCCCAGTTCTGCGTTGTTTCATTGATTAGAAACGGCCCACTGTTTGTATAATGTTGCAAATGTGTTGAAGTTACAATAAACATTTTTTTAAACATTACTTTCAATTTTTACTTTTTTCAAATCCAAGTTGGAACTTTAACTGAATTTGAACGATAAGATCCAGGCCAATGTCAATATTAGGGCTAGTGGAGAAAGGTCAAGGTCACCATAACCAAACAGAAAAAACCGGTTTCGGGCAATATCTCATACATGTAAAAGGTTTGACATATTTAAACATTTTGGTAGACATAGGTAACGTAATAAGAGCAGGGCAAGTTCAATATTGCGGCTGATGGGGTCAAGCTCACTATGATCAATAAGAAAGATGTTTCCGGACGGTAAGTCTTTAAAGGCTTCTCATATTAAAACAGTTTGGTACACAGGTGTAAACATCATTATAATTATATAGGTCACGATAGATACATGTATTATATGCCAGGGGGTCAAGGTAAAGGTCCACATGACCAAAACTAGAAAGAACGGTTTCCGGACGATAACACATGGACGGTTTCAAAGATTTAAGCATTATTGGTACACATTATAGTTTTATAAGATACAGGTCAAGTTCACTATAGGTGCTGGTGGAGTTAAGTTTATCGATACATAAACTGGTTTATACTGAATAATTTGAGGTATGAGATACTGTGATTAATTTTCGTCTGTAGATAGCTTTATTGAATATGAAGCTTGATGTTGAAAGTAAGCCAGTGCAGTTAATAAAATTTGAAGAGATGTTCAAAGAAAAAACTGTTTTAAAAAAGGAAAACAGGTCAAGTTTAAGGGCACCATGACAAAATGGCCCGTACAAAAACACAAATATAGAACAGCACAAAACACGCAGAACAACAAGACGTAACAGACATTCAAAATAAAAGGTTTTAATGGTTTAGATTTTTTAAATTTTTATTTTCTATTTTAAAGTTTGCTCTTTTTCTAACAAGGATGTCTAAATGGATTAGACATGTTTTCTATACCTACACTGTTTACCTGCAAAATACACAAAACAAAGTATCATTTTGCAAAGAGATATATGATTTTCCATATTATGTTTTAACGTTACCATTTTTGATGTTTTACTGTAGGCACTTATCGGTCCGTGCCGCGAAAACCCTTGTTCGGCTGAAGACGTATGTTACAGCAATACGGATCCTCACGGTCCGAGGTGTCGATGTGTCAATGAGAGTACTTGTGGGGACACAAATGATTGCCTTAGCACACCGCACGGTAAGTATGCCAACCAGTTGACGTTTCTGACATTTTTGTTCCTGTTTAAGCGGTCATATAAATTGAAGAGATGTTCAAGGTCACAATACCTCGTCGTGTACATAGATGTTTCATAAGGTGTCCATGTAAGTACAATGTAAGTGTTTAAGTCTGTTTATATTTATTTCAGGACGGGATGGCTTTTCAAAATGTAGAGTCGGTTCAAAATTTTGAGAGGCCATCTCGACCAAACTCGTCCGAACTCGTCCATAATGTTCGTAAACAGATCTCAATATGTTGCTACTACGACCACTCCGTTTTCACGCCGTTCAAGCACGTTCTGCTCGAACTTTTAGGTCGTACTGAGAAGGGGAATGGGGGTAACAGGGGTATAACATAACCAAATCGACCAGAACCAATTAAACAATTTTAACAGTTTTGCTAGAGATTTACACGCTATGTCCTATATAATTGAATGTAAAATGTTGACTATATGGGCATATATAAATTTAAAAAACATTTATTAAGGACGTCTAGATGACGTTTGTACCAAATATGAAAGCTCTTGGTCTTGTTTATTAAACAAGAAGATTTGGTAAAGTTTTAAAACCTTTTTCTGACATCGTAACTCTCTTTTGCAACCTACAGGAACCCTTTAAACAGTTTCTGAAGGAAGTTACCTTTTTTAAGTGCGATCAAATTCCAGTTAGTGGTTATGGAAAATATGTTTATTTGATAAAATTACGGACCAAAAAGTTTTGAAATGCTCACCACTGTTCATAAATTTGATAACACCTCATAAAAATGTTATATCTTGTTTCCCTTTTGAAGTTGTTGCAGTGTATTACAGAGTTGTGACACAATACTAATAAAGGGTTTCAAAAAGATTTATGAGGCTCACACATGCAGAAAAAAAAAACTATGTTATAATAACGTTTTTTTGGTTATCTACTGCACACAAAATCAGGACCACAACCAGCCCGTTAGCAAAGAAGAGTACACATTAAGTAAGCGTATGATTTACCGTAAATTTCAAATTTAAAAGAAAATGGGTATGTGTTTCTTCGAAAGCGGCTAAAAAGACTTACACAGTTAAGTTTAAAGCGTCATCTTTGGGAGACAAAGAAAAACAATATTCTACATTAGTTTTGCTTGTTGCTCAATCTTGACATATAAAATCTTTTTAATTCAATGCATACTTTCAAAACAATTTAATTCAATGTATACCCGGTAAAACACTTCGATCCAATGTATACCCGGTAAACACTTTGATCCAATGTATACCCGGTAATAAAAACAATTATTTTTAATATAGTCTTGGTAAAACACTTATATCCAATGCATACATGAACGTGGTAAAACTTGTTGAGTGAATGCATGCCCGGTAGAACCCTTAACATCAATACGTACCAGTGAAATGCTAAACACAGATTCAACCAACACCCGGTAAAACTCTGATCACATCGAAATGCATACCAGGTAAAACCTCTTGATCTAATGCATACATGGGAAAACCTTTTGATTCAATGCATACCCTGTAAAACCTTTTGATTCAATGCATACCTGGTAAAACCTTTTGATTCAATGCATACCTGGTAAAACCTTTTGATTCAATGCATGCCTGGTAAAACATGTTGATTCAATACACTCGATAAATCATCGCCTCTTTGATTCTTCTCCAGTTACCCAGTGGGTTGCCGAAGTGCTCAGTTATTCTTCGCAGTACAGCAACACAAGGTATGATTTTCGTTTGTTTATTGTAGTACGTTTAATAGCAGTTTAATTTAGGGTTTGGTTATCACTAATGTTGAGATTACATAAGTGTTAAATAATTTATCGATTGATCACAAACAACTTTTTTTTCTATTTAAGTAATTCCTCGTTCACCACATGGTCGACGAAGTGCTTACTGGAAGCGGATATACCGCGATTGCTTTTTTCAATTCGGCCAATTGAAGTATTGCGTGTTGATATTGCAGCTGGGCAGCAGCACAGGTGCTTGGTCCTCCTGATGTTTACCCTCAACATGGAGATTTACCCGGCGCCTGGGCCTTCAGCACAAACTACAACGGTCAACAATATATTGAGGTTATATCAATTGAGGAGATGTTGCTTGCTGGTTCTTTTTTACTTAAAACGTTATTCAACATATTAGTAGTTAACGAGAATAGATCTTAATCTAATGCTTACACAGATTGATAAGAACACTCACAACAGTAAATTGAATAAAACACACAAAACATGTCATGAGTTTTTTGTTTTACTGACTGAAGGCCATCTTGTCAATGTGCCCTTAACCATGTCTGCAATATGTGAACGTTAATACGAGTATAATGGAAAACTGTACTTACACTAAATTGCGAATGAAGTAAAGAATTACAATTACTGTTTCAGTATATAATATCTTTTTCCCAGGTCAAGTTTGCAAGTCCCGTGGACATATCAAACGTACATGTGTATGAAACCTTCAACCCAGGAGCTCTTTCGGCCATTGAATGTGTTAAAGATAGGACCCTTGTGTCTCTATGGTCAACGAGTGAAGTTGTGAAACTGAATGAATCGAGGATCCATACTCCAACATTGGTAAGAACGTATACCTAAAACGCTGTTTTTTTTATTGATTTTGTTGGGTTTTATGATTGGGCCATAAAAAACATGTAATCATTGTTCGCGTTTACAACGTCCTACTATCTATATTTGCACCACGTTTGGCATAGACGCACTGGTACGTATCCGGGATATAATATTGACGTACTTTTGTATTGTTGTACTTTTGGAACATAGGTTACATACACCCAATCAAATACTATGTATTATGTGCAATCTATATAATTGAAACTAGTCATATTGTGTAAGATTATATAATAAAAATGAGTTATTATGATGATAATTTCAAATATTTGATAAACATGTTCAAGTTAATACTTTGAATATCTTAAAAAAGATGAATAAGTCGATGTATATTTATTCTGCAAAGTCAACTGTGTCTGATGATAATACTGGTCACAATAATGATGACTGCAGTGTATTATAAAACATTATGTATCAATACCATTTGGCTGCAACTCAACAGTTTTAAGGTTTTGGAAACTCAAACAATTTACGAACGCGAACACTGATAAAATGAAAAGCTAAACAAACACAGCGAATGAAAAGTAGAAATAAAATATTCTATAAACATGTATGACGTACTATCACATTAGTTTCACGTTCTCAGGTAACCACGTGTTTCTCCGATACGATCAGACTGAGCGTGGCGCAGATCAACTACTGGTATGAGATCGACGCCATACAGCTAGAGTGATACGATCAGACTGAGCGTGGCGCAGATCAACTACTGGTATGAGATCGACGCCATACAGCTAGAGTGATACGATCAGACTGAGGGTGGCGCAGATCAACTACTGGTATGAGATCGACGCCAAACAGCTAGAGTGATACAATCAGACTGAGCGTGGCGCAGATCAACTACTGGTATGAGATCGACGCCAAACAGCTAGAGTGATACGATCAGACTGAGCGTGGCGCAGATCAACTACTGGTATGAGATCGGCGCCAAACAGCTAGAGTGATACGATCAGACTGAGGGTGGCGCAGATCAACTACTGGTATGAGATCGACGCCATACAGCTAGAGTGATACGATCAGACTGAGCGTGGCGCAGATCAACTACTGGTATGAGATCGACGCCATACAGCTAGAGTGATACGATCAGACTGAGCGTGGCGCAGATCAACTACTGGTATGAGATCGACGCCATACAG
>Ga0224511_10000239_pt1 | contig 22956 bp, 6 predicted proteins | sample SF_May12_sed_USG_2_FD_169988 | JGI IMG/M metagenome (GOLD analysis project Ga0224511, IMG submission 169988) | Sediment microbial communities from San Francisco Bay, California, United States - SF_May12_sed_USGS_8_1 | ecosystem: Environmental > Aquatic > Marine > Sediment | place: USA...
CACATAGGAGAATAGATCGGTACTGAAGGGCCTGTCCATGTTTACTGCTGTGAGCAGTTTAATCATTTTGATTTCCATGGCAAAGTTGAACATTAATTCACAATTGAACGATTTTCTTAATCGACTATTTATTAGATTTTATGAAAGTAAGAACGATAAGATAGATACTCATGTTGTATAGCAATAACATTACACAACATACATGTATGTCAATTTTTTATTTTACCAGGTGTCTTAGGCATTTATGCTTTATTGTTAGTTGTTTAGGTGCTCTGCCTACTTTGGAAAACATAGCTTATTTACAATTATGCATTACCGTTTTGCAAATGTAGTATTGGTACCCTGAAAGACATACTATTCGCTAAGTACGATGTTCAAACTAAAAATACAACGCGGTTGTCAACTTAAACAAACCTTCATTCATCAGTTGAAGAGGTATACCTGTTAGCACTAAACTTGCCTGTTTGTGTATATAAATAAGTTATAACTTGAACAACATAGTATATATTGCATTCACCTGAAAGAATCCGACTGGATCGTATAATTTCAATTCGTGCATTAAATGCAGACTGTTAATTTATGTATGCAGCCACATTTTATCTGTACTGTTTGTGCCACGGAGTTCTCTCCAAAGCATGTCAGCAACGATGTATTCTAGCATCACTATTTCATCGTTTGTTGTGTTTAAAACCTTATTGAAACCACCGCTGTCGTATTTGAGTCTCGTCATAATCATGTGTCGGATGTATTCTGGATAATGTCAAAGAAGTGACAATGTGTATGCAAAAATGCTGCTGGATCTATAACCATTAGCATTCAGAAAAGAGTGCTACTTTTACAACATAGACGTGGAATCAAAGACGGTTTGAGTCTCATTTGCATTTGTATTACAAAACGTTACGATCGATTTGTTTATTGAAATTGGCTGATGCGAGGTGCCATCAAGGCTTTTGAGCATGTCGTTGTTTGGTGATATCTTACATTTAGCAATGCAAATTCTGATTTGATATTATTACATCGTTTATAAACCCTTTTGTTTGTACATTATTTTATGGGAATGGTAAAGCTGACTAGAACCCCAATAAACAAAACACGGACAAACTTTTATTTAAAACATTTGTCAAACGTTTTGCGAGTCATTGAACGTATTTTTATATGGTGCCTTCAATACACGGGTTACGTAATACATGCACGTGCACGCAATACAGACGGTTTTTACAACGGATTTTTGTGTAGTTGTAGAGATACTTGCTGTTATCCTTGCCTTGTATTACAGACATATGACAATGGTTGGTACCTTTTAAAAGTGTCTACTGATGAACAGCTTCAATAAAACCGAGGCTGCTGTTTTCTGGTGCAGGCTATGCTTCCTGAGGGCTTTCCCCTTCATTAGTTTAAACAATGAAGAATTGTATAACCGCACACATTTTGTTCTTGTTCCTATGTTTTATATGTATTTTTCTGGAGATTATATCTCCTTTTCAATATACTGTTACATTCTTGTAAAAGAGCATGCCAACATCAATCTCAATTCAGTGTTGTCTGTTTATTACTGCATACATTGTGTGTACTGCCAGTCAGTTCTTTCTTAGAAAGTATGTTAACAAGACAGGAGATATGAAATGCCAAATACCTGTCCATATCAACATAAGTTTGCCAAATAAGCAGTCCTTTTGTGAAATGCTTTTGTTATTGACGAACGTCAGTCAGGAAGGGTTTGGGGTAGAAACAAATGATTGAGAATTCTCAGTTAATATTCCCAAAATCATGGTAAAAAGGTTATCCTGTCACACGCCTAATATATTGCCTGGGAAAGGGGTGTCTTTATCTGAGTAAATAGATTATGTGATATCAAAGAGCACTACTCGTAGTTTTTGTCATAATGTCTGTCAAAAATTATCTATTTTATAAACACCGCTTACTTTTGTTGTGGCTTATTCTAAATTTAAAAGAATAAGAGAAAAATATTACATGTGTTGTTATTCACAAATAGTTTATTCTTGCATGATATATCTGACGTTAATATTATTCATGTATGTTATTCGATGTACACAAGCTCTTGAAGACTTGAGACATAAAACGTCTGTTCCGATTTGGAAAGATGTAAGCGGCAACTGGAATATAGTCACGTACAGGTGCCAACTACAAGAAATAAGTGATATTAACAGGTAAGAGTTTTTTTTAAATAATCCATTCATCAGTTTTACTGAGATCCATAAAAATGTACCTAAACAAATCACTGTCGTACATACGCATGTGAATGGAAAATTGTAATTTTAAGATGTTACGATATTGGAATATTCTGTCAAATGTGTCTAACTTAACAATGGTGCGTTCGTAAGCACAAACACTTACCAAAATTGCATAATGAAAATAAAATGTCGTTATTATTATATTCTCCGTAACGCTACATTATTTACACATGAGATGAATTGTTACAAGACAACAAGAAACCATTTGCTAGTCATGACCTGCATTTAGCGTGTAGATGCCAAGAATTTGCATTTTGCTCTATATACTGTATGTTTACTGCTCAATCGCGTTCTATTATCCATTGTCTGGATTGTGCAAATACCTTAAGTTTCATTATCTCAATAAAGACAAAAAAGTATTATATGAAACAAAATTAATACAATAAGTTTGTTAGCATTTTGACAGCGTTGTGTTCCATTTGTTGTCTACTGAGCAACAGTTGCAACAAAGAAATACAACAGGAAGTTTCCTTTTATCTTTTTTCTTTACTTCATGATTATTTTTTAACTTACATTCAAAGCGGACAATAAGGTATTATTTAGTAAATATTAAACGTTTTTTGCTTTCGTTTTGCAAAGTTATTTTTAAACTTATAATAGATAATATGGAAAGATGGCATGTCATATTTTTCCTATCTGACCTTCACAAAAGATATTTCAATATAATCTGTATATACAACTGTGCAAAGTGATGATATAGTTAGAAACCATCTCGATTCCGACACCATTTAGGCGGTAACAGTTTTTACTAGTAATAGTTTGATTGCATATCTACTTTATCTATAATAGCAGCTATACGCTCGTGTAATGATCAGGATTATAGTATAGCTCGTGCCACACAGCCTCTCTCTCGGGGAGGTTAGGGCAGTACAAATGCAGATTACAATAATGTTGCATGGTGCGGTGTTTGATCACATAACCATCCATGAAACTATTTGTGACAACATTAATTTATTCATAAATCTTATCGGAGTGAAATAAAGAAGTTGAATGTTCTGTAATCAATACGCAATGATTCTTAAGTGTCGTAAATCACACTTTTTTATTTATTTCTCAAATTATATTAAATCAACTCTGATTTTATCAGACAAACAAAATTATTAAGTACATGTTAAAGTCAATTGTATTTAAAAATGGTATAAAAAATATTCAGCCATGGTTTCCTATCAGTAACTGTAATCATTACTGCATAGAATTTCCAAAACCTCTGTTATTTTATTAACACATAGTATTCGTCTGTGGTGAACAGAATGATTCTACACAGTTCCCAGTGAGCGTACACAACCACATAACTGCAATTATAAGAACATTATTGCCTTTACACAACTACTGTGGTTTTTGGAATGGAATTCAAATCGTCGCGAACATGTAAACTACGTACATTTAAAGTAATAAAATAATAAGATACTTAAACATTATTTTACATAGAGTGATATATCTGTGGGTGAATGTAGGACCTCGCAAGTCTTAAATATTGATATTTGGGAGGAAAATGTAACCGCAATCTAAATCTTCGCATTGTTTCGCATGCGCCTCGTGCGGGCCCTGGGCGGTCACGTATTTGGTGCTATAATTAGATAGAACAGAATTGCGTAACTCTAATTACGAACTATTGACTGGGATTCATCATAAACCACCATTGCTTTTGATGCTTACACGTGATTTATATTCACAATCATGATTGACAGACAAAATATATTTAGTTGTGTGATGATCTTTCGTATACAAATACTATTTTCTGCTGTGGGCGAGCAATATGTCTTAATATGTGGATTCCGGTTCTAAATTATCACAGTGGGTTCTTACACTTTTCACTTAATTTCTATTCACAATGTCTCTAACTAGGCACAACAATCCAAGTTGGCTTGTCTTTACTTTTAATTTAATCCCCTTTCACTTTGAACCACCATAAAATTTTCTTTGTTTCACTTTTTAACACAACGCAATGTATACCATCATAGATTATTTTGGACAACAGCTGTAAGGACTTTCTACTACTAAAATACAGTAGAAACAATACACTTATCAAGTATCGAGATAACTTACAAACGTCATTGGTTATAAATATAAATCGTTTAACAATGTACCGATATGAAATGAAAAGCCAATAACGGTTTATAATACAATTCTGAGTAATCTTAATCTCCTTTTAAATAATAACAACCGGAGATAATCGCGAACATTCGTGGCAGCGTTTACATATTGAAAGTAAAAGGTTGTTGTACTATATAATTTATGTTAGGCCAGAACAAGGGTCTATAAGTAGAACTTCTGACAAATGTCTGAAAAAACAAAACCAAATAAAAGATGTTGTTGAGTGTGTAGTCGTAATGACAGGACCATGTTTATCATTGCATCATCATCACATCTACAGAGTTGTTTTGCCGAACCGTGTCTCGATAAAATTATCTAGAAGACACGTGTGATTCTATTATCACAGACAACGATAAATCTTAATTAAACATGAGACTGGATGACTTGCTAATCTTATATGTTTACTTATCACTTTTAGAAATCAGATTAGAGAAGTATCGTACAACAAACCATTGTATATGCATGCCAAAGCTATATATGTTATTCCGCGAGTGTTAAGAACCACCACCTGCAGTAGAAGAGTAATAATTTGATTGACTCTGAGCATGTCTGTAAATGCCCAGTATTAACAACGTATGTAATTGAAATAATGAGAACGTATATTGGATGTCACGGCAGAATAATAATAGATAAAAACGTATTACATACCAGATTGATAGAGTGGTAGTGCACAATGTTTAAGGGACTAAGACGGTACAACGCAGGGCAAAACTGTTTAAAAAAATGTCCACGAACAATATAAGCCGTGCGTTTTAGGCTTTCTTACACAGCATGGCATGTTGTTTGTTTCACAAGTTGGTTTGTTTAATGTCACCTATGTTGTAAATGCGTGTAAACATTCTGAAAGTAGAAATCGCCATTTTAAATGCATTCACATCTAATGAATGAAGCATAAATCTGGTCGTACAATAAGTGTGTTACATTGTTATAGCACGATGTTTCAGGCGGCGAGGACTTCTTTCTGACGTATCAGTGCACGTGCCCGCGTTCCTGCCCGTGCCACACAACATCACTTGCACGAGGGCGACACGGCGCTCCTTAAGTGTAGGATCAAGAACCTAGGGACAAAAACGCTAGACAGTTGTAATAACAGATTCCCTAAATAATGTGACCTTTCAAGTTACTTTCAATAGACAAGTGCAAACATATTGACGGCTTCTACAATAAATGTTTTGATGTAGTTTTTGCAGGAGCTTTTGTTTTCCGCAAATATTTTGAACTAAGACAACTGTTTAAATATAATTATGTTTAGCTGCTGGAAACATTCCTTAAAATCACTACAGTCAGATCATGGTAAAAATATATACTGGTTCTTGATATCATAGTGAACTAGTAGACCACCTGTTGCCCATTACCATGACTAATTAGATACATAACTTCCACTGTACATACAGTTTACACATAAAACATGGAGCAAACATTATAACATGAGTACATGCCTTGTAACTATGAAACGATATGTATGTGTGTGCGCGCGCGCGCGTGTGTGTGGGATGCAAAACAGTTAATATTAGTTAATACTAATGATTTTAGTCCAAATGTCCGTTTCATGTATACTAAGTGTACCTTCCACTGGTGTATTAAGGCAACAAATGGATTTTAATTCTATATCAATCACTCAAATTATGTAAATTATGTGTTAGGATTGTTATTTTATCTTTAAATTACTATATTTAATTACTTGTATATGCTTGTTCATATTATTTCAATGTTTATTAATATCAGGGTAGGCTATCTTGAATTCTGACGTTATGTACGTTCTGCCAGTGCACATGTAGATTTTGGCCTATTTGTTTCAAATAGACATGCAACATACCTGTTCACCTTCGTATTTGTAAAGACTGAAACAGGAATACAATAAACAAGTTTTGGTGAGGTGTGGCACCTCGTTCACTTATTAAAATTGCAATAAAATAGAAACATTTGTAACACCATAAACTAATCAATCATGTTGCAAAAAAGGAATTATTGATAGACTACTGTATCAATATAGCCTACTGTATCAATAATGAATGAAACTCTTCACAAATAGATCACATGTAAAAACAATTAATATATTGATTTTAAAGGGAAAATATGGACTCCGTAAATGACAACTAGTTATAAACAAATAACAGTTTAACAACAATATCACAGATGCACGTAAGCGTTATCACAGTTATATTACATCTTCAACAACTCGTGTATCTTGATGTCTATGCAGGGGAGCAACGAGGGCAATGTAATACACTGTCTCTTCTCAACACTCTCACAGGCGTTCAGTATTTTAAGTGGGTCGAATGACCACAACTGTCACATTGGCACCAGTTGTCTAGTGTGTAAATACTGCTGATCACATCACTTCTGCTGTTGGTATCATCTTCTTGCAGGTGGAGCCCGGAGGTGCTTTTCTTGATTTCTTTGCTGCTGGTGTGGCTGGAAGACATGTATGTGGGGCATCACTGTGTCGGGGCTGTGTACTGGGTGACATTAAGTTGCCATGTATAGCTGGGGGTAATTTTCCTTTCTTTGTGGGTGATTCCACTGACCATATGTTGTCCAAGGAAGTTGTCTAGTTGGGTGGGAGTTCCTGTTTTAGGAGGGTATAGATATTGTTACATCCTCAAACAAGTCGCATCAATATTATATATCCTGTGGCCTGTCGAATAAATCACTCCACCTTGTGATATTGATATAAAATAAATGTTGGCGTTGGGCTTTAAAGGATAATGTCCTTTCACTACAGCTCGGTTTAATAACAGACATATCTGTAAATGCGCTTTCTATGTCTTGTATTTGTTCCCTTCTTACTTGTCTATTATTCATTTATGTTAGTACGAGGTTATACATATACGATCAAATATGTCGCTGCTCTATTATTATTGGAGGATATAACATATATAGATCTATTCTGTTCGGTGTTGACAATATCTCGTCCATTTCTTCATCCTTGAACGTAAATTAACATTCCAGCGCAAATTATGTCCAATGTCTGTTGTAAACGTCGAGTTGACATTATGACGTATTTTACTTTTATAAATTATTTATAATATATATTCATTACACATAAATCCGTAAACATTACATTTTATTGAATGCAACAAAGCTTTGTGTTCACATTTAAACAAACCTATACTGTATATATCAAATAAACATGATGCAAATACAAATATTTTCTTCATTTCTTGTATGGAACATAATTATCCTAAGATTTTGGTGGCGATTTTTGTTATTGTTATGCCTTTGATACAGCAGCCGAAGAATAAAGCAGAGTTATGCTTAGCGGTATGTGTTGTATTCAATGGCAACAACATCAAACATATTTAATACATACTTGATCAAATCGTTTATCAATATTTTGAAACATTTATTCCGCAAGCCTGATTGCAACAGCATAAAGGGATTTCATACGATCTTTGATGTTGTCAAATTAATTGATCTTGAAATTTAGATTACAAAATGTACTGCTGATGTCTTTCAACTATTTATCCACATATATTACATAATCTCTCAATGCTGTTTAAAGTTTAATTATACTTCACTTTAAACGTAGAATTTAAAACAAAAATAAATGTTGTTGTTTCTCATTTAATAAGTATAGTTATCAAGTTAGCAATTATCTCTATATTTTTGCTAGCGAAGAGGTAATAGAAGGATGTACTTTTATTATGACGCATATTAAATGAATACATTATACCTAATAAACTATATATAATACAATGCACCTTTATATTAAAAATAGTAGTATTGTCCGAACAGATACAAAACACATAACTAAGTGCATTTAATTAAATAAGTGTTGCTAATTAATGAAATGTGTTTTATTTAATTTCTCAATATTGCATTTGTCAATGGGTGTTTTTGCGACGCTCCCCTATCAAATCTGCTGCAATTACCATTTTCGTAACAAATGCGTATCAATTACCTTAAACCAAAATAAAATGCATTTATTCCAAAACAGTGGATTAATCATTGTTTTGCTTGGCGGCTTTAGTTTCAGCTGTTTGAAATATAATAACATGCATTTCTACTTTTGAATAAATTAGTGTAAAACATAAATAAATCAAATACAAACATTAAAATAGAATGGTCATACAGACATTTTTATTCCTGGTTGTAAACTATTGAATTACCCTAACAATAGCAGTGGGTAAATATCGGTTAGAACTCTCTCTTGTCTTTTCAACAGATGAGTGATGCCGCAATGTTAATGTTTTGATTTCAAGTATGTAAACATGACAAGGGGAACTCTTTGTCCGGTATATCCCGTCAGTGGGAAAGCCAAGTATCTGTCATACTGACACGTATTTTCTTAGACCATACGTTTAGCTCTGTAAATATCATCCTGCGTTTACTGGAATAGCGATCAAATATAATTATGTCTGTGATGGTCTATAATAATCGTTGTATGTTTTACCTGGGAGATGCCTTTTTCACTCAAACCAGGGTTAACATTATTATTCTTATGTTTACACGTGATAGTTAATACATTCAAGATTTAAGATCAATTATTTTATTTAAATAAGTATATGCTATATAATATATTCCTTTAAATACCTTTTTGGACTGTTTTATATGATAATTTGCCCTGCTTATGATAGGGTCATCTCATGTAAGATTTTTAATTACGTTTTACGAGTATATTAGTAAAATTAAATATAATGAGAAAAATCAGTCGTTTTTTATAAATGTTTATTTTAGTGATCTTCAGTTCTATATTGAAATATTTACACATCTATTTCCATTGCTTCAATATCCTTTACCGGACGAATGAAGTTCATTCCTCAATGAACACCGTTAGCCTTATCACCGCGCAAAGGGACGGAAAACACTAATGATGTCAGGAATTCCCCGCTATTTTTAGAATGTTGCTATTTTAAGATAGCTTCTATAAGATGTAAGGCTATTCATATAGCCTCCCCAAATAAATGTCGTATTTCTCAATACAGACGTCTAATTTCATTGATTACTAGTTGTTACGCAGTTTATGTACAGTTCAATCAAAATACGTAAACTTAAAAGTATTTAACCGTTAAAAGGGGCACAACCGTCGCAAAACAAACAAGTTTAAATGGTATATGTCGCACTGTGACGTCATTCTACTTCTACCGGAAGTAAATATGATGCAGCTGTTTTGACAGATTCTCAATACGTTCCTCAGACTTTGTTAAAGGAAATACGGTGCTATATTGGTTATAAGTGATAAAACGTCTAAATGTAAGTGGAGATGAATCGCTGAATATAGTTAAAACGTAATTGTAGCGTCGACATAAATGAAATGGATTTTTACTCATTTCAAATCGATGGGACCTTATCTAATGAGGCTCATGTAATGAGGCATTGAACCATATCGGCGAAAAGAAATTGATTGTCCTAGCATAGTTGTATTCTTAAACATGTTGTTGTTAAAATATTACCATGCGAACAACATTCATCATTGTCCATTTTATCCAATTTCAAATATTGGACTTGGATTTTGCTATTCAATTATATTGAAAGGTAAGTTTTTGTTTATTTCTAACATTTTTGGGAAGAAAATTGGAAGAGCGTAAATAGTTTGGTTACATACAACTGTGTTTTATAAAGTATTTAAGAACAGTTTGGTTTCTTTTTCGTTTATACTAAGAAAAACTTTAATCGTGTTTGAATGATGTACTGTATTTAACATATTAGACATGTAAACTTACAATATGACATAAAAATGTTAAGAAAAAAAAATAAGAACTAGATTCTCTGTCGTAGTATGATTATTTTGCTTTGCGTGAATCGGCGGACCAGTTCATATGCGAAAAGAAACAGGGGGAAAGGTTCTGAATTGCTATTTTAAAAATATTCAAACAAAGAAGTTTACATAATAACATTTTGGAAAAATAGTGATACAATGAGGTGTAAATATAAGTAATAAACTTCGTGTTTGATAAGTTCACCGAGTGATGAACGTCATTTGGGCTGGTTAAAGTACGCGTAGAGTCATTCGGACTCCACACACTTTAACCAGCCCTAATGACGTTCATCACTCGGTGAACTTACCAAACACGAAGTTTATTCCTTAAATGGTCAATATGAAGTGCAAATACCAAACAATACTGTTCTATTATCTATGACATTTCAGGAAATGGTGGTTGTTTCACATTTATAGAAACCCAACATAACGCCATATGGGTTTAGTATTGGTAATTGACTTACGCGAGCAAATGAGTTGGAAAATTTCCAGACAGTAAGATTTCATTTGCTGGTCATGACCCCCGGTTTGTGTGTAGAGGTTGATAATTTGCATATTGCACTTAAAGGTTAAATCAGGATTGCTGCTTGATTGCGTTCTTATGGCGAACCCTAACTCTGGATTATGCAAATGACAGTCGTTGCATTATAGGCATAGTTACGTAGACATCATTTATTTGCATGAAGGGCAATCAACTTAATAATATATTTTGATATTTAGGCGTTTGTGTCAACAATTCCCGTCACAATTATCGGGTATTGTACTGTTAGCAAGAACCTACATTTTGTGAAAGTAAGTTTACTGATTGCTGTATTGTAAAATAAAACACATATAATACAGCGTGTTCAAAGTATTTCTTCTAGTACTTTAATGTTCATGATAAATTTCTAATTTATATACAAGTTATACATCTGGTATGTCATGCTGTTTTCTGTATACAAATTATGATAGTGAAGTCCTGTTTTAAACATGCATCATATAAACTTTTGTTTTAAGACAATAGATTGCCTATGAATGAATTGTTAGTTGTTATCTCTTTTATCCCAAATCTATACGGCAGGAATTCCTATGAAAGCGTTTAAATAACGGCAATTTGGATGGATTATTTGCTATTTGAAATGTAGAAGAGAAAGGCCAATCGCGCCCATAGGTACAGCTATGCAGGGTAATAATAAAAATGTAGATACTTTGGGGATTCTAAAATAGTTTTGGCTTGCTTGATTTTCTATTATTGAAGCAACAGATATGCCCTCACATTACGATCAGTATTATAGTAGAGCTGGTGCCACAAGTTCTGTACTCGCTTGCGGGGTTAGCGCAGTACAAATGCAGATTACAGTCGTGGTGCCTAGTGTGGTGTTTTATCCGTTTTGCATACCATGATATTATTCGCAAGCAACACTAATTTAATTTATTCATAAATGTTACCGCCTGGTGTGAAATCATACAACTCTACATGTATGTTCTGTGATCAATAAACGATGACTCAAAGCGCCGTGAGTCAATCGACATCATTGGCAGTTGCAGTATGTGTGTGTCGCGTGTGTTCGGCTTTCTGATAACAGTGAATATATTAAAGTTAATATTAAAGTATACATGTGTATAGGTTTAAAACGCGTACATTGTAACTGTAACATTCAAAAACCACCACTAATGATTTGGAATTTAATAAAAACCTTTTTTCTTCTTTCTGAGGGCTTTCTCTTTCATCAGTTGAATTTAATAAAAACCTATTCACTTAACACTATCAACATATGCATTTTTACGTTTAAAAGACGATACTGCAAAATTAACTAAATTATAATTAAATTTTATAAGCATATATAGAAATTGATCGGTTATGCGGAACTACACATCTTTAAAGATGTCTTTCAAATATATATTGAGTGTCAAAGTAATGACATTCAAAAATGATTACATTAATAAAATTAAGTTTAAAAGTATGTTTGTGAAATGAAGTAAAAAAAAACACTCTCTACTTTGCTATTGTCAATGGCATTTCAGACAATGCTGGTGTTTGTACATTATAGAGTAAAATATAATGCCATATACGTTTAGTGTCAATAATTGACTTACGCAAGCACTTGAGTTGAATAATTTGGAGAGAAAAAGATTGTAGCTGGTCATGTCACGCGTTTAGTGTATCGATGTTGATAATTTGCTTATTTCACGTATATGTTATATAAGAGTTGCTGCTTGATTGCATTCTTATGACGGAACGCTTACTCTGGATTTTGTAAATGGCATTCGTTGTATTATCGATTTAATTACGTAGACGTCATTTATTTGCATGAAGCGCAATCAATTTCTTATAGTATGACATGTAGGCATGTGTGTCAGCTATTCCAGTCACAAGCGGGTATTCTATTAGATAGCAAGAACCTACATTTTGGGGAAGAAAGTTAACTAATTGCTGCATTGTAAAATAAAACAAATAGTAGACAGTATATATATTTATATTTAAAATCTTTCTTTTAGTAATTTAAATGTCGGGATTAATTTCTAATTTGTGAACAAAATAGACACAAGACATGTCATTTCGTTTTTGTTTTGAAAAGAGCTGTAATATTGTAGTTCTGTTTTGAACTTTCATTCTGGAAAATATTAGAATCTAGTAAAAAGTATTTCCTTCGAAAGAAATGTATGTTATAGTCTTCTATTTTCGAAATCTTAATAGCAGATATTCAAAGAATGTTTTAAAATAAAGCCGATCTGTGAAGATTATTTTCTGTTTTAAATGTACAATAGATAGGTCATTCTAGCCCGTATGGAAAGCTGTGCAGGGTATAAATATCCATTTAGATACCATTGTGATGCTATAAAAGTTTTGGCCCGATTGGATGTCTATTATTGCAGCATTAGCTATTCCCTCCCATTACGATCAGTATGATAGTAGAGCTGGTGCCACAAGTTCTGTACTCGCTTGCGGGGTTAGCGCAGTACAAATGCAGATTACAGTCGTGGTGCCTAGTGTGGTGTTTTATCAGTTTTGCATACCATGATATTATTCGCAAGCAACACTAATTTAATTTATTCATAAATGTAACTGCCTGGTGTGAAATCATACAACTCTACATGTATGTTCTGTGATCAATAAACGATGACTCGAAGCGCCCTAAGTCAATCGGCATCATTGGCAGTTGCAGTCTGTGTGTGTCGCGTGTGTTCGGCTCTCTGATAGACAATGCTGTGTCTCACCACAGTTAAGGTGATCATGTTTACGTGTATGATGTATGCGCTCTTCGGTGCCTATGTGTTCTTGGTAAGCGCCGCCACACTGGATGTTGAAGAAGGTACGCCAATGTTGATAACATGGATACTTATATGTGACATTGATGTGTGCTCATCACATGGATATTTTACTATACATGTATATAGTTTATAGAAAGTTACGAACAAGGATTACGTTTATAATTTAAAGTTTTAATATCGCGAGTGTAAATTAATTAAGCGGAATTACATTTAAGCAATGTTGTCGAGTGCAAAGTGTTTTCTTTACCAATCTTTATGATTTTATTTAACATTTGTAACTTACGCAAATGATAAGTAAGTGCATGAAATTTGGGTCATAAACACAATTAATGTTAAACAATTCACAACAAACGTCATAATACAAAAAAATAATATTTAAACGTATAAAGGGTTAACACTGATCTTGACAGCACGTTTTTTACCGCAATACTTTTCCACATTCTTTGCTTGTAGATCTATTTTCTCTTCAATGCCTAGACCACTTAGTGGTTAATTAGGTAAATACTCTTTCTAATGGATAGTAGTTTTATTTTCAGCGATGTGCAGTAAGTTAGCCCTAGACTTGTAATATGTACATATCGTGCTTTTATGATTGTAAAGTTTGAAATGGCAAAATTAAAAGTCATTTGTAAAAACGAACATAGCAATGCTTGTACTTAAAAAAATATTTATACATACCAGTACTAGTAATTAAATTGTAAGAACAGAAGATTGATAGATACATTGTAAATTGAAATGTTGTCCAAATAAGAAATGTCTGTAATAAAGCGAAATATAATGGTGTTTTTTTTGTATGTCTTCGTGATGACAACACAGTGATTTTTCTTCATTACGCCGATAAAGCTATTTGAGAAACTGTGTCTCTATATATCTGTCTTGCAGAATACTGTGATTGTATTATCACAGATAAACATTTATCTTATTGAAACATGTAACTTGATGAATTGCTGATTGTTTTATTCCCCCACTCTATATCTCTGCAATGTGGAGCGCATGTTGTCTAAAACCAAACGCATAATTGGGAAAACTACGTTTGTTTTAACCCGTTCTTTATCTAATACACGTATATGCAGAGAGACAGAAAGATTTGTTGTGGTAATATCGTGCTCATTTGTTTACTTTTAGGGAATCGGTTATAGTTTTGCTTTATATACATGTTTTGTCGTTAAGCTTCTTGTCCAGCATTTGTTAAAATGAACATTTTAAAATAAAATGTTAGCAAAGGATTAAAAACATAACATGTATATCAAGATACATTAAACTAGATTATTGATACATTTCTCACTTAATGAAATGTCAGTATAGATTTGAAATAGCACATTTATATTGCAATAAATATAAACCCTTACAAACGCTTTATTTTGTAAACATTGTTCTAAAATTGAAATGAATATAAACGTGCGACGTTAGTTTTTCTCTTGCAATGTGCGCGGCGAAGGAAATTCCGTTATGTTTATAAACCGGAAATCCTTCTTGTACCAAAGGACGTGCGTATTTGTTTCACATTTTTCTAACGACAACGAGGAAGTTCAATGAAATTGAAAGAAGTATTGTACTGATAATGTTTATCTGTGAAAAACTGCTGTTAATCTTGATTTGTTTTAATTTGGGAATTAAAATCTACCAAGGCTGGGATAGGGGCTATAATATTTGCGTACTTCTATAATAGTTGCGTCAGTATTACGCCTTCAAATATTTTTGCTACGATTTCTTCAATAGTTGTTGTGCCAAAACGGTGAATATATAAAAGTTAATATTAAAGTATACGTGTGTACTGGACGTGTATGCAATTTTGGCCACTATTTGCAGTTTTTAAGTAGTGCATCTAAATAAACACAACATTGACAACATTGACAATGAGGTTTTTGTGACCTAATCCTGGGTTTTTCTTACACTTTTCTACTGCTGGGTTAGAACAGTACAAATGCAGATTACAGGTGGGGTGTCTGGTGTGGTGTTTTATCCGTTTTTCATACCGTGATATTATTCGCAAGCAACATTAATTAAATTTATTCATAAATGTTACTGCTTGGTGTAAAATCATACAACCCTATGTTCTGTGATCAATAAACGATGACTCGAAGCGCCGTGAGTCAATCGGCATCATTGGCAGTTGCAATCTGTGAGTGTCGCGTGTGTTTGACTCTCTGATAGACAATGCAGTGTCTCACCACAGTTAGGGTTATCATGTTAACGTGTATGTATGAGCTCTTCTGTGTCTGTATATTCTTGGTAAGCGCCGCCACACTGGATGTTGAAGAAGGTACGCCAATGTTGATAACATGGCTACGTATATGTGACATTAGTGTGTGTTTGTAACATGGATATTTTACTATATATAGTTTATAGAAAGTTACGAACAATTGTTATTTATTAAGTTTCTAAAGCTAGTGCGTAGTGCTATAACATCAAGTGTTAGTAGTTTGCTTTATGATGACAGCGATTACGTTAACAATTTAAATGTTATTACAGTGAGTGTAAATTTTTGAAGTGAAACTACTTTTATGTAATGTCGTGGAGAGTAAAGTGTTTTCATTACCAAATGATTTCGTTCACACTTTTGTAACTTAAGTCAATGATAAGTAAGTGCATGTTTGTTGTCATCAACGGAATCCGTATAAAACAATTTATAGCAAACGCCATTATACAAGATGATAATGTGTATATGTCAATGTGATGGTAATACTCTTTCTAATTACTTAGAATGTTTAATCAATGCACGTTGAGTTTACCCTAAGCTGGTGATATGTACACGTCGTGTTTTTATGGTAATGTTTACAATTGCTAAGAACAACCATTTGTACAAGAAACACACAACAGTGATTGTACTTTAACTCATTGTTTTACATAATTCAAATGTACGGCCAGAAATTTGGTCTATAAGTAGAAATACTAACCTAATTAGAACTGTCTGTAACAAAGCGAAATTAAATGGTGTTGTTCTTGTGTGTCTTCGTGAAGACAACACAGTGATTTTTCTTCATTACGTCGACGAAATTATTTGGGAAACGGTTTCCCTATATATCTATCTTGCAGACAAGTGTGATTGTATTATCACAGATAAACATATATCTTAATGAAACGTGTGGCTGGATGAATTGCTTATTTATTTTCTCACTCTATTTTGCTGCAACTGAGTTTCTGTAATCTTAAAACAAAACGCTAAAATAGTTTTACCATACTTCTAATGAGTTAATGGAATTGCGTTTGGTTTAATCTCTTTGTTATTATTCTTCCAATGCTTGTATTTTAATTCATCGCTCTTACTTTGTTATCAATTGTAATCTTTTATTAGTTTAATGTACTAGATACGGTTGCATTACACTATTACAGATCTGGTTTTAGGTGTGAACCTTTTTCTGCATGTACATGTATTCTAGATATTGCCATAAATTATAGTAAACTGTTTGTTGTACTAATTAAAGGGTATATGGGTAAAAATAAAATTCTTAATGTATAAACATTGGCTTTAAATAATATAATTGTTACACTATATAAATACAGACCAGATTTTTGAACAATAAAATTGCATGTGTGAAAAGCCAGAACTTTGGAAATAAACTTCCAATGTAAGAGGGGCTTAATATTAAGACAGATACATTAGTCCGAGTTGTATTTCGCATCATGTGCAATAAATGATTAATACTTTATGGTCTTCCAATGATTTCGTATATTAAATACATGTGGTAAAATAGTTTAATATCATATTTTACCACAAATACATGTGGTGTCCCAATAAAATAAACAAATACCAAACTTTACTCTAAGCACACGACTAAGAGAATAACATGTTGATTTGTTTTCGCAGCCACAGACATGGATAAACACCCAACTCTGGTTCCATATAGCAATGTTTGATGAGCCTAATTGGTCTGTAATTGACACCTTCCATTAACTACACATACCATATTGCATCGTTTACGTTCAGCTTGGTGAATACTAAATAATAACTTAATCTGAGAAAAAGGGAAATTCATAAGAAAGCATATCCTGCAGGAGATGATACGTGGCGGTATAATAAAGACAATATTTATTTAATTATTTATTTCATGAAAAATAAATATATATGGTGGTTTGCAGTGGAAAGATAACTAGTGGAATTTAAGAAGGTTACATTTCCACTAATGCGCGTTATACCTCTAATAGATCTAATACTACGTGTGCGAGTACGATCAAAATACTGACAATACCAAGCTCAAATTTGCGTTATTGCCTCATCAAAACCAGTGTTTTCTGGTATTCATGAATACGCATTCTTACTTTAAATATTAATGATAATAATGACAAGAGAAAAATGGTTTCCTTTTATTTTTTCGATCACGGCGTGGAGAAACTAGTCGTCGATACACATTTAATGTGTATTAAATCTTTTGATCAGACACAAATTGACAACGTTCTCTAATTGATAAAATAAATATAAATTGAAGAGAAGTTCAAAGAAAGAATGTTGTAAACAATGTAAAATGGCCCAAAAAGGCAGTTATCAAACAGTAGATTTCAACATCACTCTTTATAATGTCTGGAATACAGTACATGTGCCAAATCAGCCATTTACATCACATTATTTATCAAATGACGTCATGTTTTATTAATCTTATGATTTTAATAACATGGCAGATGTGCTGAACAGAGGATCAAAATGTGTGTACAGGGACATTTAATGTAAAAGTGACTAAATCGGTAGAACTTAGCATTAATGAAATTGATAATGTTAGTGAATTTAGCGTAAGATCGCATTTTATTTCACCTCTTGATAACGAACATGAACATTTGCACCAACGGATGGGCCTCTGCTGTGACTAACAGTTTCCGGGATCACTTGGTAAAATAAATCGCAATCTTACACAAAATTCAACATTATCATATTCTTTATGTAATACAACTAAGGTTGTTATAGGCTTAGTTTACGACGTTTCAGGTGGCGATGACTACTTCCAGACGTACCAGACGCACGTGCCCGCGTTCCTGCCCGTGCCACACAACATCACCGTGCACGAGGGCGACACGGCGCACCTGAAATGCCGGATCAGGAGTCTAGGAACTAAAACGGTACCACTCTAGACTAATCTTACCCCTGAAAGTGTTCACTAAAAATATACGCTGTATGTTCGGGTCTTTTATATATTGGTCTGTGGCGCCTACATATACGTAGGCATTTGAAATGAAAGACCTTTATGGAAACAGGAACGGATAAATCAAAAGAAATATAATATATAATGCCGTGTTTGTTGTAAATATTGATCTACATGTTGTTATACAATATTTTTATACATAAACATGTACATAAATGGGCATACATTTAACGAAAACATGTTGGAATAAGTAGCAAAACGAAAAATGTACCTTAATGTAGATTTTAAAGCAGTTGTTAATTACCGCACATAATACAAAATAGGACACATGTACTATGGTAAAATATTCAATCTGCCGACATAATTCTTGGAAATAAGACAGAAGTAAGATCGGTCTATAAAATGCATACCTGCCAAGTACTTATTACCATACTGATGAGTATTATTATTGGACGACCTGGTGTAAAGGCAGCACATTACCGTGACTAATTGGATACATAACTCTCTCTTGGGCGCACATATTATACATTCTCCAAACATATGCAATCCATGGGGAAAACATTAAAAATAAGTGCAAAATGCTATTACTATGGAAAATAAATATATAAAGGGTGATATATGTAAGTAAAAAATCATGATACCAAATAGTTACATCAAATTATCAACTTTTCTACCAGTTAATTTTTAAAACACAAAACAATTTCAAAACGTTTAGTGGTTTGCAACAGCAGTGAAAATAGTTTTGTTATCAGTTATTCATTTTGTAGTTGTGTTTCTTTCAATGCCGAATCAAAATATGCCATTTACCGTTTCCTTATCGATTTAATGTCAGAAATAACAAAAAATATTTTCTCACACCCTTATTTTATAAAACATCAAAACAATTTTACAAATGGGAAAAACTTGTAGCGTGTTATCCTTAAAACATCAATGTTACCTACCTTTGCAAGAAGTAGTGGCGTTTTCGCGCATTACTGTTTGCCGAAATAAAATAATATCGGAAAATTGAACTCAGAATTTAGTATCAGTGGTCACGATAGATTTTGACAATTGTGTTTGTTCGGTGCACACAGCTTTTATCAATGAAATCATTTCTCTACTGCTCGCGATGATTATAGAGACACTGTGCTGAGTCTGATGCAGCTTATCTTAACATCTGACTCATTGAAAGCAGACATTAGCTTATGGGGTAAAGAGGCTATCACTGGTCAACACACGACTTTTGCTTAGGTGGAGCTACCGTTGAAGTATACCCTGCATGTATTCGGTCTTTTTCTTCTTCGGTCTTCGGTTTACATTTGAAAATGGAGTTCAGCTCATGCGCTAGGGGGCGTCAGTGGTGTGTCGTCATTCATTACTTCTGATGAACGGCTTCAATAAAACCGAGGCTGCTGTTTTCGTGTGCAGGCTATGCTTCCTGAGGGTTTTCCCTTTCGTCAGTTTAATTTTTTAAACCTACATTAAATCAAAGATTTTTTTCTATTTGACAGGTGATCTGGCGGCGTTCGGACGACATGTCGCCGTTGACGTTGGGCCCTGTGACATTCACGCCGGACAAAAACGTAGACGTGCATATAGAGGAGATGAATGGGCGACGGACGGAGGGCGGTGAGACGCGCTACAATCTCGTCATCAAGCACGTTAGCCGCAAGCACGCGGGTGTCTATATGTGTCAGATCGTTTCTACCAACAACTTCACTAACAATATTACGCTCAACGTCCTGGGTACGTAGAAATACAAAGGGTAAAAAAAAAATATATAATTCTCCACAACGTTCAAATCAAAAGTTTGTAACGACCTACTGGCTGAGTGATTGAGTTAATCGATCGTCTTTAATGTTGTTTTTAGTCTTTTTTACGTCAGCGGGGTGTATTAAATGAATAGAACAAATATGATTATTACAACAAACATTAACAACAACATTGTAGCTTACAAGTATTCCATACTACAACCTAAATAAAACGTTGTAAATATTTGTGCTGGCGTGTTCCTTTTTGCGTATACAATGTTTGTTTTTGTAAATACGTACACGAAACACAAATACTGCTATACCAGATCCTGTTCATTACGAGCCTGAGCTGCACTTGACGGGTAATCCGGTCGTGAGCATTAATGATGACATCCGGCTGGTGTGTAACGCCACCGGGGCCACAACCGCACCTAATAGCGTGGACTGGTTCTTCAATGGGCAGCCGGTGGCGGCCATCCCGCAATGGCACGACCGCCTTGTGCGCATGAACGACAAACCGGTGCCAGGACGCTCGCTAATCAGCGAACTCATCATCAAACATGCTACCATGGACGACCACGGACACTTTCTGTGCCGCCTCACCAAGACGCTCACACAGAGCGTTAAAGTGCACATATTGAACGGTGAGATATAAATTAAATGTAAGTTCGCCCTAATTTCATTTACACCTGGGATAGACTTGGGTCGTTATCATCAGGTGTATTTTGTATGTGTATGTCACCTGTTTCCCCAATCTATTTAAATGTTTTTCTTCACACAGAGAGCAATCACCAAATACAATAAATGCATAAATAAAATAGTTTTATGTTCGGATTTCTGCTATGTTTATTCAAGTTATGTTTTGTTTCAGACTCAAAGAATCACAGAGAACGAGGTAAGATTTTACTTTAATTTTTTTTCTGAAAATTTCCAGATACAACATAAAATATTGTACTATGATATTAAGTATGGTCACTCTGATTGCTACATAGTCCGACTACAATTTAACAATGATTGGTTTTAATTGGGCAGAAGGAGTCTGGCTACACAACGAACCAGAGGCGGCGCATGAGTCAACTGACTCGCGGAGCAGGGCATCTGTTGACGTTCCATTGTGGACTTGTACTTTCCTGTCGCTGATGTTCTGCTGGATAACATGACTGTATCGTGACAAGCACGTGTCATGACTGACATTCATTTGATAACTACTGACGCAATCAGAAAACATTTTGTCAATGTATTTTGGTATGCACGACAGATTGGCAGTCCTTGAGTGGGTTTTAAGCAAAGCAAGACTACATAACAAAATGTTTTCATTTGTATTACTGAAGAAATGGTAGACTCTGGTAATGGTACATAGTATTACGCAAATGCATAGTATCTATAATATTATAGTACCGCGAGCCTGAATCAAGTGTATGCGCGCGTAATAAAAATAACGAGTATGGCTTATTGACAATAGGTATGCACGGCAATAGGTTAATTAATATCATATGTGTTGTTATCAAGCTGAACAAGGTTGCATAAAACAATGTGTTTATTGGTATTAACGAGAATTTGGTAGTCTCTGCACCATTACATAGTCAAATATGATGGTACCAGGAATCTGAATCAAGATTTAATCAAGTTCATGCGTAATGAGAAAAAAATGAGTATGGCTGCGAGTAAATTATTCATGGGCTCTGTCCCTCATACCAGTACGTGAACATTAAACTATGATGTATTGGTTAATAATTGACATACGTTTACATTAATGTTGTAATTAAAATTCCGTTAAAGCATTGGCCATTTGGATGAAAAGTCATAGAATCAATAGCTATTTCGAACATAATTATTATATTAACGCCTCCTAAATTTCCGTCTGCAACGTTTTAAAAAAATACTAAACATTTTGTCGTAGGGATAAAAAATTATTATATACTTTTATGGAATTTTTTTTTTGAATTTGATTACTTTACAGTTCGCAATTTCTACTGCAAATAAATTCGACGAGAAATTGCATTAATAAAAGTATACGATGGATAATTTATCAGTACTTTTACAACGTGTATTGGCAATCTACATAATGTGTATAGCCTTTTGGTCAGTTAGTGGCTATGGTGTCATTCAGTCATGTGTGTCATACAAGGTTAATAATGCCAGATTTCGGAAGAAATTATGCCTTATAATATTAGTTTAAAAATTCCACGATTTCTGTTTACCAACAAGCTGAAACGAATTTAAAGTAAATGTAATAGCTAACACGTTGAGAAAAAAAGTTTGAATCCACATAAGAAGAGTTGTAATTTTTTTATACAGAATCAGTCCATTTCATTGCATGTTCTACCTCGTAACACACAGGATATACCATGTATTTGTAGATAATACGGAACTGCTATTCGAATGGTACACATGCATAACAAATACACTTCCTTAAGTGGTATGACGCCATTTCGTGTCGCCTAATAATGTTAACCTCTTATTTGTTTCAATACCATTTGTGCGTTTTATGTTAAAAGTGTAAGAGTAAATGTCAATTATCATCTTTTTCGGAGAAAACATTATTCCGTCCGTTTCTGTATGTATGTTCTAAGTTCTGAACATAACACGATCAAAAGAACTATCAGTGCAATGTTTTAAATGTATTTTCCACCTATATATTGCATACTTTAATTATTCTTTTTAATGTCTTTTTACTCATTGATACGGGTTAACTGATATTTAGTTGTGAACTTATGCTTTTGTTTGTATATTGTGTTATAAATTATTTACGTTCAATACATGTGAATAAAACACGAAACTTTAAAACTTGCGTTTAACTGGATGTGCATTTAGTGCTAGTATTGACACAAAGCGAACATCAACTCATTTTAACA
>Ga0224511_10000240_pt1 | contig 22946 bp, 16 predicted proteins | sample SF_May12_sed_USG_2_FD_169988 | JGI IMG/M metagenome (GOLD analysis project Ga0224511, IMG submission 169988) | Sediment microbial communities from San Francisco Bay, California, United States - SF_May12_sed_USGS_8_1 | ecosystem: Environmental > Aquatic > Marine > Sediment | place: USA...
ACCACCTACAACCACAAGGCAAACTTTTCCCGTCTGTCCGAAGGTAAATACGGCTGGTGTGCCACGGTCGCCCAAAGAGATGCGATTCCACCAACGTTCTACCTCCAGGCAAGTCATATACACGTGTTTTATTATTATTTTTATTATATACCAGACTTCTTAAGCACTTTTTTCATGCACAATAACACGTTCAAAAGTACTGTACAGTATAAACAAGTAAATGATACAATATTTAAAAACAAATTAAAACAATAATATTGCTCTAGTCACACATTCAATTCACATGTTGTTTAAAACGTTAAAAAGACACACATAAAAGTAAAACATAAAACATACAATTAAGACTTTAAAAATTGTTACAAAGGAACACTGGTACACATATAGTCTGTCCAAATAAAAGCTCTTTAATAAGTGAGTTTTTAGTGCTCTTTTAAACACTTGTAGAGTTTCACAGCTTTTTAGTGTTTTATGTAGGGCATTCCAGAGTTTAGGGGCTGCCATAAGTAAATGTGCTAGAGCTGAAACAAGACCAAGCAGTGACAGCAATGTTTGTACTACGTGCCAATACACACAAGATTTCACTACCTCTACATATTCAAATCCCCTTCTTTAACTCCATTATATGTTCCGATCACTCATGTGATTTTGACGTCTAGAGATGTGGGAACTTTGATGATGTATCCTGGTGTCAACTTAAAACATCTTAAAGTTAAATGGGTAACTTAGACTTAGCTGCAAGTCATGTTCTCCAAATCTGGTTTTAGTAAGTGAGATGCATTTGTTTGGATTTATTGGTAAATTTAATATTAGATGTAGTAATTAAAATGTGCGAGTGATACATAAACTCAAAATTACTATCTATATATGTCAGTGTTTCAGTAGTTCATCAATAGGCCAAACAGATATGACATCTCGTCGATCCTTCACCTACATAATTATATTGTTATATGTCACCGCTCTTTGCACAGTAGTAGGATTGCAAGGTCAATATAGATCAAAACGGACCCATACAATGTCTTGAATGTTTTACATATTTATTTATCACATATTAAAGCTTTCTAGTCTTCTCTACATAACATATCTTACGTAACTGGTTGGTGACATTTTTAGTAACATAAAGTTTCCAAATGTTATAAACGTTATTGTTTTGTGATGAATACTAACAATAAATGCCTTTATAACATATTTTGAGTTATTTCTCATATTATGCTTATGTGGTTTGCATAAATGATCTATGCTGCTTTGTTAGGTATTTTCATGTTTGCAACTTTTATAACAATAAACGAGTATTGAGTACTAAATCTTGAACTCTTGATTGGACATGAGCCACAACACGCGGTAATGCGAACTATAAATTAATCAATGGTTTGGTTAGTTTTGTATCGCTTACACGTAATTATGTATTCATTTCTTTAAATGCCATATGACACCTACTCATGTTCATGAATGTGCATGCATTTATATCGTTAAATACAGAGTATAGAGTCTAATAAAGTGCTTTTTCTTTTTCTTTTGTTTTTTTTTATTCGTAAAAACGTACCAAACTCTCAATATATGAGAGTAAATCAAAGTAAACCCAATCTACTAATAATGTTTATTCTCACATCATTGTATGAAATATGTGTTCAATAATAATATGTATGTTCTACTTATACGTATATGCTTAATATAGACATGTTCACTATTCTGCCATAATATAAATGTGTGTATATATGCCTCATGGGTCTACGACCTTCTGGATGTTATACAAATAAACTTTGAAACTTTGAATACATTGATATTTAAGTTATTTCTTTCTGGCATGTCAGGTCCAGCTGCTCGGCCCGACCACCGTAGTGCGCGTCGCCACCATGGGCGGTATGAGTTACTGGGTCTCCCAGTTCCGCCTGGCCTACTCTACCAACTGTGTGAACTTCAACAATCTTGTAGACGGCGGTGGAAATAACATCGTTAGTAGTTTTTTAACATAGAGCAGCGGGTGTATGAGGTTCGATAGCCAGCATGTATATTATATGTAGTCTGGATATTTAAAGATAGTAGTCACATGCAGTTTGGATAATACTCCGCACAATCGAAAGTAAACACTAAGATTACTACACAATAAAAAGATTTTTGTAGCGCTTTGCATAAGTTAAATAATTATTTGTTATATAAATTTGATAACCACAACTGACCAGTCGTGTTCTGATGGTCAGGTTTTTATGGGTGCACTCAAACAATTCAGACTAATATAAATATTTACAAATACAATATACTTCATTTATTTATTTATTAACAAGTATACAAATGCCTATTTATTTATAATAGTTACATATTATACTTACAGACGTTCCCTGGAAACACAGACGACACCTCTGTCATCGAGAACCAGCTGCCCACCCCGATCACGGCCCTTTGCGTTCGTTTCCATCCTTTGGCGTGGAGCAGTTGGCCGAACTTTCATGCGGAAATATATGGGTGCCCATCCGTGTAAACACACCACTGGCCGTTTCGTCAATGTGAAGTTCAGGACTGTACATTCCCGATAATTTTGTATGGACAGACACTCACAAATACATATACATGTACATGCAAAACCAGAGGCTGCACACACGCACCACAACAACAGCAGCACACACTTTATCAAGATGAACAGCAAAAGAGTAACACAATGACATGTTTATGCTCATTTTAGAAATTGTTACGTTTGTTTACCCTGAATAAATTCTACACAGTCATTCATGTGTTCTTTGAAGAACGTAAGATAAAAATGAGCTGTTTCACAATTTATTTTGGCTTAAGATTGTAAAACGACTTTCATGGAGATTGTTTCAGGTTAACAACTGCCTTATTTCAATTAATTTTAGGTTAAATGTACAATAAAGTCATCAAGTGAGAGCACAAAAAGGGGCAAATGTAATGTGAAACATACAAATAAAAACCACATAGGATCATTTAAGTTCGAGCTAAATAGTCCAACGTATGCGAAATAAACAACACACGAGAAGCAGAGGTCGACGGGTATAAGTCGTATTGGTTTGTTTATTTTGCATGAAAATGAATGTTGTGGGTTGTTCAAAGTCTTGTTATAAACTACACACACAATAATGCAAATCCCATTAGGAGTTACTATTGTGCGACTAGAAAACATACGGGTAGACATTCGGCGGAGCAAACATAATTGTGAACATTTACTTATTATAATGTTAAACTGATTGTTTTGTCCATTAAAATATAATCGATTTTGCGAACCAAACTGCATTAGAGATTATGTCAAATTTTGTGATTTCTGTTCAGTCTGAAACAACCAATATGCTAAATGATTTTATCATCTTTATTTGCATGTTGTATCTAATTCGCTGTCTATTGAATCAATAAAACAAACAAACAGTCATTTGTGGGGAAATAACGATTAGCAACTTCTACGTCAACCACGTAATATTATTAGTTTTAATTCGTCGGATCATCGTGCATCTCAACAAGAAATATATATGTGATCACTTTACGAAATTATGGAATAAAATGCTCACGGTGAGTTGAAACAGAGGAAAATAGAACCAAAACAAATTAAACAATATGCCGACCATACCAACACGAGGTGTGTTGTGAATATCTTTGATGTCTATTTGAAACACTTTCCTCCCGGTGATTTTGATCTCGAGACTACTTCCAGGAAAACCATGGCATCCTATTATCTTTCCTCTAAAATATCGGCACAGAAACACTTTAGATATATATGAAAAAGGTGTTTCAAGCGGCCGGGATCGACACTGAACACAGGAACACCCGTAATCATTCTTTAAAGCTGACACTGTGCACGGGTTTATACGACAACATTTTTGATCAACAGGCTATCGAAACCGCAGCGGTCACCGAAGTGTTGATGTAGGAGACTACAAAATGCCATCGACGTGTTTCTTGAGCCGAACAACCAGAATCGATGTTATCAGTGGCCGTCACCTCCGTCGCCACCGGATGTCAACTCAGCGGAGGCACTAACAAGTGGCAAGGAGATGCATACAGTGAAACAAGAGATGGAAACAGAAAAGGAACAGAAATCAGCAGCAACAAATCACATCCGGTGTCTAATGATGATTGCCTTGAAATAACTGTTCCAACATGCATGAACACAATCATTGTAAATAAAATCGGTCGATTACCCTGTGCACTAACTATTTTTAAGAATGTTACTGATGACATTTTTCTTGCCTTTTTTATAAATAAGTGCAACTTGATATTAAAACAAAACTTTATGTCATGTTGGTGTGTTGATAAAATAAGTTGTTTTATTTTCTCAACCAGAAAAAGGTGTAAACATAAACTAGTTGAACAACCAATGTATACTTAAACAGAATAACGTGCTTATGTAAGAATTACTGTTCAAATACCGAGCTAAAATAAAAAAATGCACATACATTTAAACACTAATATATATTCTATGTTTGCAATTTCTTAAATCACTAGCAAAGGTGTGTGCAATATTAAAGGGACTCCACTGAGGTTTGGTCATGTAACACACCTACAAAGAAAAAATAATCGAAAACCTGTTTTTTCTTGTTGTCGACGTGTGTAAGGCATAGCAGTCTATCTTGTGGTAACTTTATATGTCTTTTATCAGTTGACCATTCATGTAAAACTTGTATTATATCTGTTATCTCGAAAAAACGTTAGTAACGCTTTTCCTTGTTCAACAGATACATTCAAATTTAAACCGAGTTGCCAAACTTATAGAGGACATATTAAGGTACATGTACCACATAATAAGTTTTGATATAATAACACTATAGGTTTTCGAATTTTTTTCAGTGTGTTACACAACCAGACCTCAGTATGGTTGTTTTAAATTTATTTGTGTGTTTTCGGACCATTGTTTTCTATATTCGCACAAGAGTGCATACTTAAATTAAAACTTGTTTGACCTTGAACTTTAGAACAGATGAGAGTTGATGTGAATATGAATGCGAATCTAACCTGAGCATGGTTTTTATAGACAATACTTAGCCATAATTGTCTATTAAAAAGACCACAATAAACAGTGGTCTATGAGATATAGATAACACTTTTCTGACAAAATGATTGGCTTCGAGGGAGCATCTGTGGTCTAAGTACATGAATGACCATACTTAGATTCAGTCAGTCTTTATCGAAAAATATTCTTTTTAAGCAATGAGGTTCTCACCTAATGTTATGATTGAATTGTCTCTCGCTATCAATATAGATAATATGTTCAAAGACACAATTTGCAAACAGAGCCGACAGGGTCAAGTTTAGGGCACCAATATGGAATGTTTTTATCTATGTTTTGTCAAGTCATTACATTTAATTAACGGCTTTAACTAAGAAGTAATCGGGTCATCGCTGTTCACGGTAAAGTGTGTTTAGCAACCTCCGAAGTTTTTCATTCCTAATTTTAGACGAGATCAATATCGACATATATACATTTTGCTTTTGAAGTCGCCCGTCGTATGATGATTTAGACAAACCAACACAGCTCGCATTCGAAAAAATATTTACTTACACTAGAATGTAAACAGTATTGTTTAATATAAAAATACTTGTCGTTTCCCAGTAAAAATAGATTCTGAAAGAAAGTAAGCCATTAACGTAGAACTTTGTCCTTGAACGTGTCTGCATTCTGTTAAGCACAATCACTACGGACGAGTGTACCAGTTCATACATTTGAATACAATAAGACTGACCAGTATGCGACAATTTTCTTGTGATACATTATCAAGCTTATGATTGGTTGTCATAGTCTGCGGAAAGGTAAATGATTGTTAAGTGTTTGTGTATTTATACTGCAACGAGAACGTTAAATAATAAGTACTTATTTTGCCCAAGTGTCTATACAAACATGGATCCCTGTTTTGAAGTATTTGTCAGATCATTTTTACTTGTTACAATCCCACTTTGTACGGCAGCAATCCATCGTGACGAAAACGTTTACTAATAAGGAGAGTGTGTAAACAAGTCATACAACGCTGCAAAATATCTCAAAAAATAGCTGTGTGGAAAAGTGTAAAAGAGACAAAGTTAATTGCACTCTGACTGGATACGACAATATAAATGGAAGAGATGTTCAAAGAAAGAATGTTGTAAACAATGTAGATATGTCAAGTTTAAGGGCACCATGACAAAATGGCCCGTTTAAAAACCAACACACTGAACGACACAAAAACACGTAGAAAACCATGGCGCAACAGGCATTTAGAAAAAAATATTTTGAGTGTTTTTCAAGGCAACGAAAACTTGTTATTTAAACGTTGATGACCCACAGAATGTCATGAACACCACATATGCTATGCGTGGAGTCTTTTTCTACGAACCGGAACCAGCTGGTATAATTATGATACAAAATACTTAAGAAAAAGACATGACTTGCGTATTTTTTTTTGTCATTGTGCCCGTAAACTTGACCCAGTATGCTTTGTCTGCATCGTCTGATTTTAAACATATCTTCAATTTATATTACGTATTATTAAAACTGCAATAAGCTTTATTAGAAAATAAATTGAACGACTGTATCTGTAGGTAACGCAACAGTGTAATCGTGCTCACCTATAAACATAGGCAAACATAGTTTTTCTAATATGGCATGCCTTTGGTTCGTTAAGTTGTATGCGGTAGGTAACGGTTAAATAACGTTAAAACGAAGAACGTTAATAAGTCAGCGGAATGTTTATTAACCAATAGTAAACGTCGTCGTTAGTGCATTTCACGCCCGTACGTTATTTAACAAAATAATATATATACACCCATGTCGTTACGTAGTATTTAGACTGTAAGCAGTACGCAACGAGCTTACAGGCAGCACGCAAAAAAATATGCTGTTTCGTACCCAGACCTCAAAATATACTTTAACAAGTTCCAATTGTCGACTAGAAAACGATATACGTGGCAAATAAAGTAATATAACTAACTTTCGTTTTTATTCCGAACGCGCGTCTTGTTTTGACATTATATCGTATAATTATTGTAATACTAAACATGGGTAGTAACTGTTGTTAACGACAAGAAAACACGAACACCGACCGTTTGTATGAATGATAGTCTCTGTAGGTGTCACTAACTTACTTCTTTATCACTTACAGAAACTGCAAAGCCTTTTATTGGTGTTGTTGAATGGTACGCAATACACAATGCCAAAAAAAGACAGTACGCAGACTGCATGAGGCATGAAGGTGACATATTTATTGTTCTAAACATTATAATTCAGTGCGTTTATTGACCTAAACGCTCGAAAAGAGGTTTGAAGTTTTGTTTATCGTAAAATTATCAGTTAATATTTCGTTTGTAAATATAATACCGACACTAGGACCAACTGTTCCGCCTGTAAATGTACCGTGTGTGGCTAATGGAGACTCACTGCTGGACGGCGCTATCCCTGTACCGGACAGCTACTTCACGGCCTCGAGTGAATACACCACCAACCATAAAGCATACTTTGCTCGTCTGTCTGATGGTGGTGCTGGCTGGTGTGCCTCGGACGCGAATCGACTAATGTTTTACCTTTAGGTAAGTCACATTCTAATGCCGTAACAACACATAAGAACAATTTTAATGAGTCCTGAAAATAAATCGCTCAATATTTTTGAGATCTTTAAAGGCACATTTAATAATATTCCAAATAGCCGAGTGTCAACCTCGGACAATTAGCTAGAAAAGCTTTGAATCTGCCACCGAAAATCGATACGAAGCGTTATAGCGTGCGGTCCAATCAGATAGCCGCTCTCATTAGTCAATGAGTTTTCAATGACTACCAAGATGGCTGCGCCCATGATAAAATGCCAGATGTGTTGTAATCTTTTCAATTTAATCGAAGCGATTTGTAAGGATCGTTTTCATTGGTCATCTTCCGCATCTGGCATAGATGATGCGACCAATGAAATGATAGTATTCGCTGGGCGAGATAACGAAGGTTAATTCAACTAATTGTCCCAGGGGTTGATGTAGTGTGCGGAATCACCACTGGGTATCCGAGGTTGGCCGAGTGTTATTAAAACGGTAATTAAAAATTTCAATGATCTATTGTGTTCCAGTTGTAATAAGCTCGTAAATATTTTATTATCTTTTTAAAATATTAATGTTGAACAATGAAACGATATTTAATTAATGGTTAATATCTACCACATGATTATATAATTTATGTTATAAATATATACATATGTATTGGTCATTTGGGATTATGGGTTGTATGTTGTTTTCATTTGAAGGGGCGTCAATGGGTTAGCATTTTTCATTTCCATTGACGAACAACTTCAATAAAACCGAGACTGTTAGTTTCCCCAGGCAAGTCGGGGTCACTGGTAGCTCGTTTAACACATGGTCAAGCCACGGTTAAAATACTTATAACAAATACATCTGTTTTGCCCTTTATCTTAGATAAATTTCTATACGGCGACACACGCTGTCTAAGAAACGTGCCGTAAACGATGAAAAGGTAGTCGACTTCGAACGTTGGGCAAGAAATGAACAGCGACTTAGGACGCGCCGCGTGTGGAATATTGAGGTGGCTAACAGTCGTCTTTGTGGACCTTCCGGAAGAGTTGTGCCGTGCTAGGACCAAAGAAGGCACTGTTCTTTCAATACAAAGTAACTACCGGTATCAGACTGTAAGTCGAGGCGGCGGAGGAACGCAAACTCGACGTTAATGTACATGCTTGGTTGTATAACCATGCAATCACGGCACTAGTGTAAGCCTTTATATCCAATAATAACATTTCTACAAAACGTATGCGTACTGGTTGTTACTATTTTATACTCTTAAGTATTTCCGTGTTAAACGGACCTGATCATTACTAGAAAGACCACCATACGACGGTACACTGAATTGCGCGCACCTACATGACGCGTAGTATCCCAAATTTTACATGACGATGTTTTTGCCATAACTTTATTATTTATCAATCATACATAGTGTTTTTTCTGACAGAAATTACGTATTTAGTGTTTGTTTTAGTTTAACCACAGTTATCGTGTCATTTTTTTTACAGATATCTATATTGTCTGTTTAGACACTGTGCATAAAACGTTGAAAAAAACCTTCGATTCCGACAATATAAAATTAAGTTTGCAATAATAAATTAGCATTATATAAACAAACGCTTGATTGTTTAGAACAATAACGCACTTGTTTTGTTCCTAAATTCTTGGAAGCTGGTTATTGTATTTACAATTTCTGCGACCACTCGACGAAACAAAGTGGTTTTTTAAAAAACAAAACAAATATCCTCTATTTAAACTACGTTTTATAAAATTTTGAAGTACTTTCAAGAGAGTTGAGTGTTGTTAACAAACAGGTGTTACGCTTAGTTAAACAACGCGACACCTCAGGACAATTACTTGTATGCATCGATATTATTTGTGTTAAAAGAGTTTCTTTGAAACGAGTTCATAGGCGTGTTGATTTAAATTTTAAAAAAATTATTTACATTACAGTATTAAAGCACTCATCAACCTCTCTATTGTTTGTATAATTAGATCATCTACTTTAAATCAAACAAGTGATAAAGGCCCTTTTAAATATCTTGCACAGGTAAATTTGCAGATTGACAAATAAACGTTTAATTACAACCATATGTGCGTGTTGCTGATTTATCACTTAAAATACGATCAGCAAAATAAGGACCATCCGCTATGCGATATGTGTCATGTGATAACTTCTCGGAATATGAATGGATAGTAAATCTGTCGGAGGCTACTATAACCACGCCCTTACAAGTGACTGATTTGTTTAACTTAATTATCATTGTAATTCAGTAATTGTCTAATTATGTTACTTGTTAACGAATTATGAATATTTAGAAGTGGGAGGTTGGGCGCATAAATTGTATGATACTTTCATTTTAAAACAGTATGTTTGGCTCACATGCGCATTCATCCTCTTCCACCTAGAGGTGCGATTTATGGAAAGTATCTCGAACGTATGACTGCCGTTAAGACTATCTATTATTTGCAGTAGAAGTAATAAAGATAGAAGACTGACATAATACATATATTGTGGCCAGGCATCGAGCCAAACAAAGGCATGGCTTACATTTTAAAACATTTCATAAAAACATTAATTTTACTCGGGACATTTGCCTTGTGTACGGCAACCATTGAAAGTGTGACGACAACGTTTACTGAGAAGAAAAGTGTGGCAACAAGCCATACAACACTGCAAAAGGTTTCAAAAATAAAGTGCGTGGAAAAGTGTAACAAGGAAAAACAGAATGGCAAATGCACTCTGGCAGGATACGACAAACGAACGAAGACGTGTTACCTCAGCGTGGATGACCCAATGAATGTCTTGGACACCGAAGATGAGATGATTGGTGTCTTCTTCTATGAACCGCCAGGTATAGTTTAGCAACAGACTTATTTAAAATAATTTCCTCATAATTATACGCATTTAATTTTCAAAAAAATATGATTATAACGATTCTCAAAATAATGATTCAGATAGTGTATACATGTGTTAATTTTCAATACATAGGCCTATGACTGATCTGAAAAACAATTGACGGTGTTTACGAAATGGAATTCGCGATTCACGGACATCCCATTAAACACAATATTCACCAATTGGTTCAACATATTACATCGTTTTGGTATATTGTACAGCATTTGCATCCCAACTTCTTTCAGTATAGTATTTAATTATTTTACATAATACAGAGTTCAGTTTTTACATATAAGATTAAAATCGTATTTGTGTGTAAATTAAAAAAGATTTGCCTAGATAAGTTGATTTTTTTCGAATGGTTTCGAATTACTACTGCTAAATTGAACAACAGTTAACTTTGTTCTCTGACTTAGTCTCGTAATCTGATTTATTTAGGAGTAAACAGAAATATGTTATAGTTTGATTAGTAGCTTGGTTACTCGTACATTTAATTTATTGTTACATTTTCTGTACTGAGTCCGTCTTCCAAGTAATTCATATAGCAGAACAATATGGCTATTGAGTATGGACTATTGTTATATTTGTATTCCTGTCTTCGGTTTTAATCTCGTAGCATGCTGTCTTTACCTTGCGACCAGATTTGTTTACAATTCACTATTTAATTATAATACAAAATATAAAGTTTGAATGCATAATGTTGAAACATTAAAAAAGCTTGACTACATTCGACACATTCATTTGGATCGTTGACCTATTGGAAACGCATCGGGTTCAATTTTCCAGGCCAGGCAAGAACTTTTATGATTGAGTTTTTGTTGTGCATTTGTTGTGTTTACTTTTTATTTAATAAAAGACAGTATGTGTGACGAAGTGTTGCCATTCCTTTTATAGCATTGTTGTTTTAGTATAATTTACATACTGCAATTTACCTAGTAACATAAAGGTAAAACGTTAAAGACATAACCTTTTTAAGAGAATGCTACCTAAAAACGTTGAGTGTTAGGTTGATAACAGAGCAAATGTGGTGTGAACCAAATTGTCATCATTGACCGTACCTAGGCAGTAATGCATTATTTTGTCACGGTGCCCAAAATCAGTTGTCTTTGAAAATGTTTCAGATTTTGTTTACAAACTATTTCATTTTCCAGCTTGTGCTGCTGATGGAGAACCACTCCTGAACGGGGCTAACCCTGTACCAGACAGCTATTTCACGGCTTCAAGCTATATGGACCCTTATCTTCCACACCTGGCTGGTTTTCCTCGCCTCGAGTTTTGGACTCCCGCGACAGCTGAGAAGACAGCCGTTCCACCAACGTTCTACCTGCAGGTACGTATACTATGATACAATGTTTAATATAGTCGTAAACTGGTTTATTTGTTTAATAACATTAACTATTTGAAACCCTTCATTTCGTAACCATTGCTTAGAAGAATATTAAGAAAAGAAACTAAATACAATGTAAATGTAATTTATTGTTAAATGTTGCTGAAGTTTTTATCCATAAAGTAACTGTAGTTCAATTGTAGACTCAAAATATTTGTGTGTCGATCTTTTGGGCCCGACCCCGCTTTTTGTGCAAAAGTCGAAAACAACAAAAAGTTGATAATTCACTTTAAAAAAATAAATATTTCCTGCCGAAGTGAAAGTGGGATAACGATTTCAGAGAAACTGACGAATGCCAAAGGGACTAGCAACGTTTTAGCATTGACCAATTCGATAGATTATAACTCGAAAGCTATTTTTTAAATATGAAGACAACTATATTTAACCTTTTAAGGCTCTTATAAACAAGCTGTTTTCTCTAGATAGTGAGACTTGGACAAGAATTAAATTTGGTTGATTATTGACTATATTTGAAATGATCAATTTAACAAATATGCTGCTTAAAGGATGCTATTATATGAGGTATATAGCTGGTCTTTTTATTTACGTATTTATTACATTTTACAAATAGTTTGTTGGGAAGGCCTTTTGTTTCATTGGAACATTGTGCAATACAGATAAATGGGCCAGCATAGTCGTAAAGATTGGCGGATCCTGTGATCGGCCTAATAACCCGAAGTATAAAAATACCACTCCACATAATTGCTAAATTATTTTCTGCTATGAACACGACACGATCACTGTTTGGTTATTATGTTAATGTAACAATATGATGGCTATTGCAGCGAACAGTACATTTCAATCTATCCACGGATAACGAACGCTAAACGAACAAAACATTTATTTTGACTTAAGCAAAACAAGCTCATCGTCAGATATATGGAATAAACAAAAGCATAGCATGACATTAAAGTGATCATTGAATAAAATGACAAACAGACAATTAACTCAACTCAACACAATTCAAAAAACATTTATTGCATAAATCATGCATATAAATTTATAGCAAATATTACACTACAAAAAAGTATATCTGAAATCAGATTACATGAAGATTAACAGAATTGCGAAATAACAAAAGTGGATATAATAGTTTTAATTTATAGTTCAACATAATTCTATAAATTTAACGTGTTGTTATTTGTGTGGAATAAAAAACAAGTAATATGTTAAAAATGCAAATTTCAAAATGCGTGTTTTACCAAACTTATGACAAAATAATTCTTAGTTTGTTAGCATTTTTTCCCAAGATTGTTTTAATGCTTTGGTGCAGTTTGGCTAAGTAGACTTTTAAATTTGTGAACCGTAGGCCATGTATAGTAGTATTTCTTTAAATTTTTATTTCTTTTTTCCTTGTATTTAGGGCAAATTAAAAGGAAATGATATTTTTTTTTCAATTTGTTTCTGGTTGCAGTTTTCACAAAATCTTAGTTCCCCTTGTTTATTATGATGTCTTCCCTTTTCTATATTCAAGTCATGGGATGATGTTCTGAGTCTTGCTAATGCGTTATTGTATTTTGGCTCGTTGATTATTTCTAATGATTCTAATCAAAATGATAGTTTATATTTACAATAGGATTTTAGTTTCTAGTTTCTCTGAGTTGTTTATTATACCATGTCATGTAGTAATGATCCAGAATTCTTTGCTTAATTGAATTAATTAACATTTATTAGTCTATAATCTTGATATGCCCAGAAATATGCAAAACCATGTTCTTCAAGGATCTTCTTTATATGCGATGCCCAATTTCCTCCGCCATATGTATTTCCATTATTTGCATCACTTTGTATTAATTTGTATGTTTGAAATAATATTGAATTTTCATTCAGTGTAAGTAGTTTTAGCCAATATATTATCATAAGTATTTTTATGTGAACGTTTAATGGTACACTCCCAAGTTCACCATACAATGCTGTTAGATTCGTAGAGCGTTTAACAGATAATATTTTTCTACAAAACTTCTAGTTTATTGATTCAACATCCAGGGCCGGATGGTACCCCCAGATCTCGGCCCCATAATTAAGAACGGACATGACTAGTGTCTTGTATAAGTATATGTTTTGTGGCACATCGAATTGTATCTCAATGTATAATGTAAAAAGTATGTGGACAGATGATTGTGTATGACTACATGTAGCTATTTTTTCCTGTGTACGCTTCCAGTTGCCATTTTAAAAGAGATTAACCCCTAAATATGTACAGCTTTAAACAGTTTCTATTTTCGCATCGTATAGGAAGAAGTCATAGTTTGTATAGCGTCTGTTTTCAAAAATCATTTCTTTTGTATTGTTAACATATAATTTTAGAGCCTATTTGTTACAGTACAGTTCAATGTCGTTCAACAAAGATTGTAAAGATACTGGGTCGTAAGCAAATACTGCAGCAGCATCAGCAAACAATAGCATGCATAATTTCAAATCATCTGTACTAATAATTCCGTTTATGCTGATATTTATATTTTCAAGTAAATCGTTCAAAAAGAAAAAAGACACTGTATGCTACTAGCCGTATCCCCTTGTTTGACGACAACCTTGGAAATAAATGATGTAGATTTAGTATTTCTATAATTTACTGTTGCCTTCACTTGGGAGTACATTGGTTTGAGAGCATTTACCATTTTTGTGCTAACATTTGCATTTAACAATTGTCTCCATAAAAATATTCGATCTAATATGTCAAACATTTTTCCCAGTCCAAGTATGCTACATATAGTTTTTTATTTTCATTTAATTAATTTCTGGATGGTATTCTGTAAAATAAATACACAATCAACTGTAGACTTTCTTTTCTGAAATCCATATTGATTATTAATGATTTCTTCATTTTCTTCTGACCATTTAGTTAGTCTTGTAACACTCAACTTCGAATAAATTTTCGATAAGATATTATTTAGCGTTATGCCTCTAAAATTATTTGGTTCGTGGTTAAATATGGGTATTATAATTCCTTCTCCCCGCGACTCTGGGAACGATCCTTCTGCAAATATGTTATTGTAAAATTTGACCAGAAATGAGGACATTGTGTCAAATGATCATTTAAATATTTCTGATATGATCATACATTTGGCTTTTTGAGTTTGACTGAGCAAAAACAGCATTTTTATCATTTAAAGAAAATTCAGAATCTAACACTGTATCATTTTTGATTCATTGGGTTGCGGTTCACTTTCAGTGTTATGTAATGAATCCAATCCATAAAGTGAAATTGATTAAATAATTCATTAGGGTCGACATCCACAATATTCGATATGTTTTCTTTGTACACATGTATGTTGTTTTAATAGTTTTCCAAAACGATATAGGGTCATTTTAGCTAGTTAGCTTATTCTAAATCCTTCTTCTCTTTTATTTTTATTTTTTAACTTTCGTTTTATAATGTTGTCCTATTTTACTCTTTATAAATACCGTTCAGTTGCCCAAATAAGATCTGGATGGATGTTCTTGTAATTATTTACATATAATAAAAAGGACACATCTGTTGTAATTATTGGTCGTTGATAAAAAGTGCAATTTTACAAGAAACTAATGAAAACAATATTTAATGTGTTGTTTTAATAATGAATTCACGATGAATCATTTGGTAAACTAAATGCTGCAAAAGGCGGTTAACAGGAGTGTTTGTAGTGTTGCGAGCGTTGCTACTTCGTCTTGTTAGAGTTACGAGATGTTGTGTATTATTATTTATAGTGATGTACACTGGCGTAACGTAAGAGTCTTTTATATAATAGCCTAAATTTATACGACTGACCGAATTAAGTAGGACCGGACAGAGTCACATTTAAAACAAAACAAGCTGTTCAAAGTTCAAACAAATAATTTTCATTAAGAAAATCCAAACATAATCCAAAGTTTACAATCCGTCAAATGACTAAGAATAAAACAGAAGGTGCTCAAATTAGACAACTAAAATGACAAAAATGTGATGTTATTTATGAACAAAACAATGTGAGGGCAAGCCTAATAGAACAAAAATATCTTAATCATAATAAGTTACAGCAAGGCAAAGCCAAAGTGCCACATGCTTATGTGAAAATTTTGACCCTAAATGCAAGTGTTGTTGCCATTACTTGTGATAGACAATTTGTAAGATCTTTATCTGCAGTAAAGTGATAACGCTGTTTTCTCTTCTAATGATGGTGTGAGACAGCTCTGTTTTTTCTCTTCTTATGATGGTGTGAGACATCTCAAAGTATGAAGAGTAGTTGAATTTTTGTTGCACCTCTCAGATGTTTCTTCTTTGTTGTTGCTGGTAGGTTGATCAGGAGCTGAATGCCTCTGCAGAGCAACGCACTGCCTTATATACCACTACTGTATAGGGAGTGTAAGTGAATAATCTTATCTGATTGGGTAAAAGTGCTTGCCCTCTAAAGTTTTTAGGAAATAATAATAAAAACACAAAATATTTACCTGATCAAACATCAAATAATTAAAAACATATTTTAGAAGTAAATGTTTCCAAAAATAAATTGTAATTAAAATAATAAATGATGGCAGTCAATAATTCGCTTTACCTCTATGGCATAAAATTCTTCCAAGTCAATGTCCAAAACGAACTGATCTTTACAGGGTTGAATTCTTGATTATTTAAGACTGTTTAAGCACAGAAAATATTTACAGTAAAAGACTCAAAAAGAATGTATTATACACAAAATTTCCAAAGTAAACTCTCATTATAAATTTCAAGCAATGATCAAAAGTAACTGTAAAACAGTGTCACTTGCAGTAAAACAGTGGTCCCTAATCTTATCAATGAACTGATCTAAAGCTTCACCTGACCTGGATTCAACAGAGTTCTAAAAAAAGCTTTTTTGGGCTCTGGATTCAACAGAGCTCTAAAAAAAAGCTTTTTTGGGCTGGTCAGTGACATAAGGTTACACCAAACCAATTAAAATGATGCTTGTAAACAATAGTCGTTGGTAACATAATAAGGAACAGTAAAAATGTCATAACCAATGAATAACAAAAAATAATTTGATTAAACAAAACATTTACAGAATATATACATAGGCAGTGATAATTTTTCGTTTCAAAACAATGGGATACAAAAGTGCACATGTTGGAAAACAATACGTTTTTTTTGGAAAACAATGGGTTTTCAAAAGCAATGTTTTTGACATTACTTCACATGTGATTTTTTTTATTATAAAGCATATGCATTTTATCAAAATAAAAACTATTCATGTTTTACATAAATTTTCTTTTTATAACGCAGTCCCTCATAGAAGTCACAGTCTTATAGGCCATGTTATTCATGAACTTTGATTAATTCTCCTCTGTTTTGCACTTCTCCACTCTGAAATTACTTCTTTTTAGTTGTCGAAAATCATTGCGTTTTTTTTAGCGCACATATTTTATAACTGTGCGTTTTTTCCCAGAAATGTGCGTGAAAAACGCAAAACGCAGACCAAAAATTATCACTGTGTAACTTAGGAATGATAAAACTTTAACTGAAATAAGCATCTTAAAATAAAGTTAATATGAATAAAATTTTAAAACCAAACATTTAACTGATAATGGCTAACTTGCACTATTAATATATGAATTAGATAATAAAATGTAAATGATAATCTTATGCAATATAATTATAAGATATGTGTTTCTACAGAACTAGATATAAACGTGGGAACATAAAAAATCTAGTCTGATTTGGGATATTGTAGGAAATAATCGCGAGCTACATCAACCCCTGGGACAATTAGTTGAATTTACTTCAATGTACCGCTGAATGAATACTATCGATTCATCCTCATTTTCGGATGAGCAAGATGACCAATTAAAACGATCCTTACAAGAGAGCGGTTATCTGATTGGACCGCACGCTATATAACGCTTCGTATCGATATTCGGTGGCAGATTCAAAACTTTTCTAGCTAATTGTCCCAGGGGTTGATGTAGCGAGCGGAATCACCTCTGGGTATCCGAGGATGGACTTGTTGATCCTAACAATAATACTTTTGTGAATCCTTTTCTTACAGGTCAGATTTCATGTGTTGAGTACAGTGTTTAGAGTTGCCATGAAAGGCGGTAAGAATTATGTCACTACGTACCGACTAGCCTACTCCGAGGATTGCCTTGCATTCAACAACCTCCTGGACAAAGATGGAAACAACCTAGTAAATAGTTAACATTGTCTATAATCCGTTATATCGGAACACTTGCGTTTAACTTTCAACCTTTGTATATTGATTTACAACGAATACATTTATATATACTTAAAAACGCTCATGTGGTTGCCGTAGCGCTTTTAGGCTTGCAGGCTTCATTAGTGGTATTTATTTATATATATCACGGCTATCACACTACATATCATCAGTGTTTTCGTCTTCTTCATTAACATGTTTATTTGCTCCGCTTAGATCTAAAAAAATTACACACTTGCTAAAAAAACGTTGCTAATAATATGAGTAAGTATTATTTGTGAACAACTTTTAAACAGATGAGCATTTTCAATAAAACCGAGGCTGCTGTTTTCTTGTACAGGTTATGCTTCCGGAGGGCTTTCTCTTTCATCGGTTTAATTTTACAAATAATTTCGGTTCGTCTTTAATATTATAGTAATGGGCATTCAAATGCATTACCCATGCAATTATAGTGTTCAAATATTGACCAGTTTTAAAACGTCTGTACTTACAGACTTTGCCTGCAAACACAGACAAAATCTCAGTCGTGGAGAACCTGCTGCCTACACCGATCACCGCTCTCTGTCTGCGTATCCACCCTCTGACGTGGAACAACTATCCAGACATAAAAGTGGAAGTTTATGGCTGTCAATAAGTATAAACACTTAAGCAGAGTGTATGCGTGTGTTTAATATGAGTTGAAGAGTTGTTTAAAGAAAGAATGTTGTAAACAATGTAGACGTGTCAAGTCTAAAGGCATCCTGACAAAATGGCCCGTATGCCGCGGACTTGTGGTATTTTTCACATGCATAATATTTTATTCCGTTTTTAGAATTCTTTTCGATCATTATGTTCATAATTTATGTGACCTGGGTAGAGAGAAGCCAAAACTATGTATTCGGTGTTTCGAAGTCGGTAAGTGCGGTTGTGTTGTTCTTTGTTATTTTTTTTGTTATTATTTGTTCTATTTTGCATACCTTTCTGCATATGCTACATTTGTATATAATGAATTTTTCTTTGAAACCTTGCGTATTTGGAGCAAATGGAAGGATGCTGTAGTTTTAATATAAACTTTACCATTTATTTATTTTTAAACAAGGCCCTTCTGCCACGAACCTGTGGTGTTTTCACAGCAGAATATTTTGATTCCTTTTTTAGAATAATTTCCGATCATTATGTTCATAATTTGTGTGACCCGGGTAGAGAGAAATAATGCATTTTATTTCAGTCATATATATTAGGGATATATTATCTTGAGGCCCTTAACATTGATTCAAGTCTATCTTGTCTTCAACATTTTTGTTTGAACATATCTATATGTATATTCATATAGATTTAAAATAAAACGATTTAAAGATTCCAAATACTTAAATATGTATAACAAATGAAATGTTGTTAACTCTTAAAGTTTTAGAATTGAACTTGTCTAACATATACACTCGGCATTATATGATATGAACAAGAAACAAGCCGATGGAACATATCCGACTAAAAGCATGAAGTGCTTTACTCACATACACATATTATATGTTTTAATTTCAAATAATTACACTTGCACTGCACGTGCATGTTTTTAAACATTAACATTCTGTTTAAGGTAAAAGTTCTCTACCAAAATGATAAAATTAATGTATATTGCTGTTTAACATCTCTCTTCAATCATTGAATAACAACGAAATATTGCACCTCCCAACGGATAGAGTTTGCTCGGTTCAATTAAATGTTTATTTCCTTCATGAAGAGGATAATTGAGCAAACCATTTACAAATTATTCACCTATTTTTATCCATATAAAATTTGTTAATAATTTAGTTGTTCTTTTGATTAAGTATGCCGTGTGTATAAATGCAATGACTATTATATGGATGTATTGCATATGTACAAACGGCATACTAAATCAGAAAAACATATAACATTATTAAAAATTATATTTTTGCAAATAACTTGTGACAATCTTTAACAATAAAAAAACAGTCATATTGATAATTTGTACTGTGTTTAAGAAAAGTAAATTTGTCAAGTGTGGCGTAGTACAGACCATTCCCTGATATGTTATGTTTGTAATAATGTGTAGTATTAAAATATGTGTAACAAATTTGTTCTTTATGTATTTTAACACAATACCTGATTCGAATGTAAAAGCTTTTATGACAGTTCCATTATTGCATGCTTAAAGCAAATGTGACAAACAATTCCACAGGTAAACGCTTATAAACATCTCTATAAGAGTGATTATTTAACTGAGGAAGAAATACAGGATTTATTTGAGCGAATTATCTTAAAAAAGTAATGCAAATATGTTTAGGTTGAATATTGTGTTTCTTGTTGTGCATGATAATTGTATTGTATGGCGTATTTTTTAAATGCACTTTACTTGGATTTTTATTTTTTTAGTTGATAGCAATTAATGTAAATTAACTGTAAACAAAACATATATACAAGTATTTATAATATATATGTTTTGATAAACACATAGGTTTTATTGATCTGTATATTATGAATGCCCAAACAAATACACACCATACATTAATTCATATATTTAATAAAATTTAAGCAAAACAAAACACACACTTTGATATCGTGAACACAGAATAAGTCCCTGTTTAAGTTATGGTTTGGCTAAGGTTTCATAAAATATATTTGGAATTTACACATTGCACTTTTTTCTTATTTCTTTGCCAGGTTTATGTTTATTATTGATACACTTATAAGCGTGTGTATGTTGGAATGGAATTAAAGTTGTTGTTGTTGTCGTCGTGTTGTTGTCATTGTTGGTGTTGCTAGATGTTAAAGTAATATTGCTGGTGCGTTCTGTCCAATTCGAAACAAATTTGTGATATATGAGGTTTTACAAACTACAGCTACCAATGTCGTCTATCAACTTTATTTGAGTCGAAGGCTTGGCAACATGACACAATCAGAAAAGGGCTGCAACTCATCAAGGTCGTGTTGCCTCTGGAATGAACGGACTGTTCCGCAACTGTCAATCATGATCATTTATAACAGTACATGGTCAATTTTAATCAAATGGATATGGTTTATGATTGATTGTCAGGTGGGAATCCTACCTAGTAAATACAAAAGAAAGCGTACTTCCTGTATGTGATTTACCTTATCACACGAACAAAAAAAGTACAACAATGGGGGCAATTGAAGTTTGGCGAAACTGTGCATAACATGTGAACCGACAACGCCGATGTGGTTTCAACACTGTGTCGCCAGTGTGCGACGCTGAAGAGAACAACTTCAGTCCCCGCATTTCGGTAGGACACAGGCCTCCCGGGAGCAGGTCAACCGTTCGTGTCGGCCGTCCGCGTACATGTGTCAGTTCCACAACTAGTAGTCTGGGGCTTCTGCGTGCGGTGTAAGCTGTTAGACGGCGGATTATGGCGACCACGACACCGACGGAAGTGATTCCTTCCGTAATTTGAATAGCTATGCCATGCCTTTAACTGATCACATAAAAGAATGATTAATGAGGGTGAATTCCCCACTTATTTAGTAAGCAGTTGTTGGGGTTATAAAGGTCATACCCAGGACGCAAACGGAGCTATGAACGAACACTTGAAACATATCAAAGTATGTGTCTGCGCATGCAATACGTAGTTGTATTTGCTTTGTAAATGGCATAATTGGAAACGATATAAATCGATTGTGTTTGTTTTTATATGATGCAGAGCCAAAAGAGGCCGTGCGTGGTGAATAAAAAAGTATGCATCACAAATGAGGGAGGCGTTTTCACCCAAAGGCTTACCTATGCTATCGAGCGCGTATTTGTCGGAAAGAAATAGCGTTAGTTTTGTTTATAAAAGTTATAAAGTAACAATAAAACTTTTCACTAATGTTATTGAAGAAAATATTGTTTGAATGTGACAAGGACTTCCGTGGAATAATATACCGAACTATCTAACAACAAAATGGTTTAACACTGATGGCCAAGTTTACGGTCTACATGCAGTATGTTTTATACAATGGATGGTAAAGCCAACATACACATTCTTGTGAGCAGTGGACGTTGCACAGAGGTCTCGGACATCTCACATATAATTTTAAATTGACAGTCGTACTATTGTAACTGTATTTCTCTATGACAGTATTGTTAATTACCATCTAGAGTCTGCATCCCATGGAAGACGATCAAACTCTCACCCCTACCCCCTATTCCTGCCAACAGCTTTACCTGTGATGCTAAGTACAAGTCTTGCTATCAAGTAAATTGAAGCATGACAGGTAATGTTTGCCTGCATTTTAGATTAAGTGATATAAATTATAAATTGTTCCAGTGACCAATCAATTTTGGTACCCATAAAATGCACTTAAAGTTGGTAACCGCAAATATGTCCTAAGCCTTCTCGGTGTAATTATAACAAAAATATTTATTAATTTATTTTGCCAAAATATTGTTCAAACATTAAAACTGAAAATGTCATGGTAACTTGTATCGTATTTTTTTAATATGAAAGTATTCTAGGGACATATTGGAGCACAAATCTTTAAATAATAAACAACATTACTTTTAATTGTGAGTATACAGTAATATTTTGAATAGAAGATAGCCTGACTTGAAATATATTAGCCTTTAACTATCAACTTAACAAATGTGCAGCTGCCAACAGATTAATGTTTGCCAAACGTACAATGACTTTAACAAACAAGAGGGCCCAGAGGGCCCTGGGTCGCTCACCTGAGGAAAAGGTCAAAGTTCACAGTGGAGCCAATAATAGAGAACCCCAGGGGCATAATTTGAACAACTTTGGTAGAGGACCTTTTGATGATGTATTAAATATAAAAGCACAGGGCCTTGTAGTTTCAGACAAGAAGATTTTTTGAAAGTTTCATTTCAAAACCTAGTTATTGAACCCGTGACCTACTTATGCAACCAACAGGAACGGTTTGAACAACTTTGATAGGGGACCACCCAGAGATCATTCATGTGAAGTTTGGTCAAATTCCCATTATCGGTTAAAAAGAAGATGTCGTTTGAAGTTTTCCTGATATAAATCAATGTAAAATTGTGACCCCCAGGGCGGGGTCAATTTTGACCCCAGGGGCATAATTTGAACAACTTTGGTAGAGG
>Ga0224511_10000241_pt1 | contig 22909 bp, 13 predicted proteins | sample SF_May12_sed_USG_2_FD_169988 | JGI IMG/M metagenome (GOLD analysis project Ga0224511, IMG submission 169988) | Sediment microbial communities from San Francisco Bay, California, United States - SF_May12_sed_USGS_8_1 | ecosystem: Environmental > Aquatic > Marine > Sediment | place: USA...
GTCAGGTGCAGATGGGGGCCCCCGATTGCACCTGACAACGATGTTGACATTTCCTTATCAATGCTTCAAACACCACACACTGGTCAGCGCCTTCTTCAAACATGTCTGGTGGAACACGTTTAAATTAGAAAATATTTTTAGAAATAACGTATTGTTGAATGCATAACAAATGTACCATATGCATGTTTAGCCTGACAAAATATCTGCAGTAATTATTTAAGTGTATACCTGTACATATGTTAGCATATTAGGAAAACAAACACTTCAGGTAACTAGAACAAAGGACGCTAACCACGCACCTGATTTAGCCGTCACGAAGGTGCCTTCGTACGTCAGGTTCGACCCCAAGGCCAGGTCCATGGAGGCCTGAACCAGCGATTCTTCGAACTTTTCATTGATGGAATCATAAACTATGTCATAGTCTGCGACAATGCTTCCCAGTCTGTGAAAATCATTAATATTATTATGATGTAAGGAGGAAAAGGCTTAGATACAATGCTCAGAACATTGAATCTCTGCCCGTGGCATATAAGTTCGTTAATACTTTTTCATGCCAATTTGAAGATTTGTTTCAGAAAATTATTATATTTACTAGACGTAATGAACGTGTAATTTAGACAGAACATTAAACTTGTGTTTGTGGCATATATTTTAAGTATAAAGAAATGACATTAATTTGTTGATTTTGATCATTATTTTGTTTAATTTATTTTCCCGATACAAACGCAGTAGAGTGGGAACTCAACTCCATAAGTTATCATGTATCATGTTGAATTAGGTACTCTAAGTAGCATAATATTACCTACCGAATATCTACAATAACAATGGTGAATGGGGTGGATGTATAGCGTGAATAAAACTCCTTAATCTGAAATGAAATAGGTTTTCACCAATGGAGCTTACTGAACTGAGAAAGATCTTTAACATAAAACAGTTATTATTTACAAGCTTCTGCTACAGATTATAAAATTATGGTATAAATATAACAACTCATATTTATTTTTAGTTCCAACACACCGATTTTGTCAGTTTCTGTTTGACAGTCTCGAAGGTCTTTGAAACGTGGAAGTTGACGGATGAAGGCCAGCTCAATTTAAGGGTAATGGACATCCGTACAGCCTTTGAACCGTCTACACCGAAGAAAAGGAGTGAGTGCGATATGTAGAAGGAGAAGTGGCACACAACAATACCACCATTTAAATTGTGATGGATTCGACAGAAACAACGTTATACTTATTAAAATATCAATTTATAAATCTAAAAACCACCTAGATTTGTGAAAGCAAATGATTATTTATTTTTAAGTCGACGTTTATTACCTGGAATTGTCGGTTGTGTCACTGTTGCTGTAAAATAAAACAACAAATTAGTGTACGTGTGTTAAGCAATTTCAAATATATCTAAGAGCTATGCTATGTAAATTATTTGATTGATGATTAATTGGTAAACGTATTTTCGAAAGAAAAAAACACGAAAACATAAGTGACCTTGGATACAGCTGTTGTCATTAAAGACGTAGGATCTGAGGCAGCTGCATTCATACGACCCTTTGGTGTTGTGGCAGCCACTGTTTGCTCGGCTACTACATATTGTTGCATCGACACATTCATCGACGTCATCGTCGCAGGTAGCCCCTGTCCATTCCGGCTTACATAAACACTGTCCAGTTTTCTTGTTACAGTGTCCTATTGAGTAGTCCATGTTGCAAGTACATTCAGACGAGCAATTGACTCCATAATTACCAGGCTGACATTCTGAAATGGAATATCGTTTTTACTACACAAGCGACTAACAGCTTCGTCACGTTAGGCAACGTGTAAATAATAACAATGTTAAGTTATCAGAGCAAAACAATCTAAATGAAAGCGTGCGAGTATTTGCCTACATTGCTTTTTTAAATGAAGTCGTATTAAAAAAAATAGTGCTTAATAATTTAATAACAATTTGTCTTTTATCCTACCATCTGGGCTACATTAGCCGTAAAGACTTCAAATCGAATAAACTTTGCTTTATTGGACCGATGCTGAATAAACCTCGAACGCGCAATTCATTTGGTCAATGTTTAGTTGCAGTTTCGTGTTTTATTTTCCGAGGTTTTCGCTGGTTTTCTGTCTTCTTTGTTTAGTATGTAAAATAGTCATTGAAACATGTTATGGATAATTTATCATGTGTGTCATTTAACTAAAAAAAATAGCACGTTATTATCGCGAAAAAGTAATGTTTTAAATCGTGGCGATTATGACAACACAAAATCAAAATGCCAAATAACGCTTGGCAGTGTATAAAAATAGTTTCAAAATTGTATTTTAAAGCAATTTTTTTGTTTATTAATGAGATCTAAATAATATCGGAAGAATAATTGAATCGGTGACCATATCTCAATTGTGCTTCGTTTTTTTTAAAGCAGTGATTTTGTGCCGATTCGATGCCTTTTGAAAGAAGCTTCCGTAGCGACGAAAGGAAATAGCAAGAAAATCCAACAAATTGGTTATATAAAAACACGGAAAATATCGGGTTTTAAAACAATAAAACAAAAAAATGCTTTAATCATTTAAAATGGTAGGATAAATAGAATACTAGGATTACTGTTGAATATAGCTCAAGTTTATCCTGCTCGACCCGAGAATCGAAATATTCTCGGCAAGCCTCGTGATTTTAGATTTTCTCAATCTCACATGATAAACTTGAGCTATATTTAACACTAACCTAGTATTCTCTATTTACACATTGCAATTTCAGCTAAAAAAAGTGAGCAAACCATTGGCTGGAATCCATACTTGATATATTTAGGTGTGTAATCGTTTGTGTGCCGTCATTTGTAATTATTTTTGTGGTTGAAAGTGACTAGTTACAAACACAAAACTTAATTATTTTGATAAAACGACATAATTAAAAAGCAAATGATTGCTGCGTGTGTGTCTGTCGTAATATTAATTGCAGATATGACACAATGGTCCGTACCCAAAGAAACATTTAGAGTCTAGTACAGCACGAAATACGCAGAGCAACAAAAGTAACAGACATTCAGAATAAACCTTTTTCGTTTATATTAAGAAAATCTTTTATTTATTGAAATGAATTCTCCAAGAAATATTAAGTTACAGCCTTGGTACGGTCAATGACTTGCATTTGGGGTTTAAAACAGTAAGTCTAATAAAACTTGTTATTTTAGGTAAATTAGCATTTAGGTCAGACAATATTACCATAACAAGATTTTGTATTTGTATCTTGTTTACATTGTATTCTTGCCTGCATAAAATGTATTAATAGTTTCCCTATTCTATTTAATGCTACTTTTACGTAAACATAGACTAAACGAACCGCTGCAGTTATTCCTCGTTCCCTGCATGCCGACCGAACAGGAGCACTCGTAATGGCCGGGGGTGTTAGTGCATGTGTACTTACATTCATGGTCACCTTTACACTCGTCAACGTCTACAAACAATTAAACATGCGCATGTTTAATTACACCAAAGAGCAAGGTTCTTGCTGAAATCGAAACATGGACAAATTAAACTTTTCCCTGATAGTATTCAGTATAAAAGGCATGTATCCGATTTACTTGCGATTTAAAAAGCATTAGAGAATGTGTTTTCTTATTAAAATATAGATATGTAATGGATTCAAACAATTTTACCAAAGCATTTTCCATCCATCTCATAAAAGCCGGGGAGACATGGACATGTGTATGAACCAATCGTGTTGACACACTGGGAGTTAACTTTGTCATGACACGGTGCGTTGTTTAACAAACACTTATCTACGTCCTCTGTGCAGTTGGAACCTACCCAACCCTATTGGATACAAATGTTGTTGGTTTGGACTTACGGAATTATGTGTATATTATGTATTACAACGTCATACGACGGAAGTCATTCTACTTCATGCATTGTTTCTGCTATAACTTCATTTTCACACGTAATATGAATGCCACTAGGTGAACAATGCGCGTTGAACAACTTAACAAAACCCATTACATGTAAATTGTTGCTTCAATGTTGTTTTGTTTCTAGAACTGACTATTATCACCCAAAAGAAAAGTTGCCACGTTAAAGAACAGCATCGTCTCTATTATAATGTCAATATTCAAAACAAGATTTTAAAAGCAGACGATATGGCGTCGTGGTAAAACATTCAATATATCTCATAGAACCTCTGATATACGCAGACGTTCATTAAAACAAAAATAAAAGCAATTTTGTAGAATATTAAACGATGTTAACTTATATATGCAGATATATATTTGTTTGCTGTTGTTGTTGTTTTTGTTGTTGTTGAAAATCATCAATTCATTGAGAGTACCATTGATAGACATATTACAAACGAAGTGCATATACTCTGCGTAAAAGTATTACTCAATTGTTATTGATTCAAGAATGTTTATTTTACTTTTAATTAGTGATCAGTTATTTTTGTTTATATTTACAGCAATAAAACAACTATGTGTTGTAATGCTTTTTACCAGTATCCGGACAATTCCTTCCAAGCCAATTCCCCTTCAGTGATTTAGGCATACCCGAACAATTCCACTTATATCAATTTTCTTACCAAGCCAATTCCCATTCGTACAATAAAAGACCAGGACATATCCCCTCCCGTCAGTTTTAAGACCAGTTCATATCGATTCCCGTCAATTGTAAGGACATAACCCCTCCCTTCATTATTACGAACCGGACAAATCTCTTTCCGTCAATTTTAAAAGTATGACAATTTCCCTTCCGTCCATATTTAGACCAGGACAATTCCCCTTCCGTCAAATTTACCTGACTGCACTGACAAGTTCCATTAACGTTGTCACAGGAGACGACATTTGCAATGGTGCAATCATCGCACCGCAAACCACAGTCAACCCCGAATTCAAAAGCGTCGCAACCTGTATTAAAAACAAGTTCAATGCAAGCAATTAAAAAAACTGACACTAAAATCCCTTGTTATTTCTTTTTATATAACTTTAGACATAAACTCGAACCAGCGTTTGGCATGTTCCTACCTATGCATACAGATCCAGACTTCTCAAAACCGATCTCGCATTGGCATCGATAGGATCCTTCTACGTTCTTACAGGACGAATGTGCAGGGCAGGTGTACATGTCTTTATCAGAACATTCGTCCACATCGACCGAGCAATTCCCTCCTTGCCAACCAGACCTGCAGGTGCACGTTCCATTGTTAGGGTTGCATAGTTCTGTGTTGTCAATGTCACACGCACAAACCTCTCCACAGTTGTCACCATAATGACCGTGTGTGCAACCTGAAAGAGCTTTGTGTATATTATTAGCCGCAAACAACATTTTTTTGGTCAAACTGAAGTCGTTAATCCGGACCAGTAAATACAGAAACCAAAGTTTCAAGATTAAACCTGTCTTATTTAGGGATACGGACAAATTCCCTCTAGGACATATTATCCCGTTTTTTTCCACCCGGACATATTCCCTACCGTCGTATTTCCACCCCGGCTATATTCTCTCTCATCGATTCCCCTCCCGTCTGTTCATTGCACATGTTATATGTGCTACGATTTTAAACTTAATATATATGTTTTGTCATGTGTTAATTTCTTAATTAAGTCAAGCTCAGACAAATAACTGCCTTTCAAATTTATTTAATGTATAAACGCCACGCACGGTAATGGTTCACCCAAGCGTACACATGGCTGTTTAATTATATTTTATTGGCATTAAATTGGAGAATTTAAGTCATTCGGTAATGTGATTTTACATTGTTTTTAGAAAGTTTAAAAATAATTCCGTCGATATTAGCATCATTTTGTGTGAGTAGAGGATGTAAAGCAAATAGCATTGTCTAATTAATGACTGGAGGGAATTTGGTCCGGGCGGAAAATGATGGGAGGGTATATATCCGGTGTATCAAAAATGATAGGAGGGAATATGTGTGGGAGGGAATTTGTCCGTGATTCCCTTATTTAAGATCGAAATATGGGCCGAAAAGCCGTACGACAAAATTCCCACACAGGGTATTAAGTTAAAGTGTATAATGTAATACTTATATGCTATGTTTTTAATAATGTACTTTATTTAATAAACTGATTTATTAATGGAAATATCATTGCATGAGTCTAATTATGTTCATCATAATTATTATATCAAAACATTACATATCAGTTGTATAAATTCTTCACACGTAAAAAACTATACACGAAGCAAAACACAGGGACTGATGTATTTACGTGTGCATGTTAAGCCGTCCTTATCTAAGAAGAAACCACGAGGACAAACGCAATGGAATGATCCAGCAGTGTTGTTGCATGCATGCGAACAGTTGACCACTACACATTCATCTACATCTAAAAAGAGTAAAAATAGGTACTCGTTAATGTACTACCTAAATTTGAGAAGTGGCAAACACGCTTTTTATACTGAATGCTTGGTTAAACACAAACATGTACACACCAACAAAATTTAGTAACATGTTAAGTCTAAAACGGCGCATAACGGTTCAGTTATACAGTTTTGAAATGTAATATATTATTTCTTACCAACACAAAATCCGCTTTGGTTTTTCTCGAATCCTTTATTGCAGACACAAGTTTCATTTCCATGTAAAGCAACACAACGGCCGTTGTCGCAGGTCTGAGTGCAGCCTTTAATTGCTGGTACATTGAAACATTTTCAACATTAAGATCAAAAAAACATAAAGTATCTAATTGTAGGAACAGTTTGTTCAATAATGTTAACATCAGTAAATACACTGCTGTATGTAATGGCAAAATGTTATATCGGGAAACAGTTCAAACGTGTTTCAAACAAAGCCAAACGTAATTATTTTTGTTTAACATTTAAAAAGTGCGACTTCTAGTACTTGTACACTTTTGGCGATTTGTCAGATCCAGTGCAAACCCTTCCAAGCAGGAACATCTGTAGCTGCCAATGGTGTTCTCACAAGTTTGGTCACATTGTGCCCCTTTGTACACACTCGTCTACATCTATCGAAATGTGTTTAAAATCAAGTATGCACTAACTACATACTAACTACATGATTACATCCCTCATAACCTAGAAAGCTGGAATACGCATTTATAACAAGTGTGATGCCTGCAAATAGTTTATTTTACGCACTAGTGTTATTTTAATAACATTTCTGTCTATTAACTTACCAACTGCGCTACTTGTCTTCAAGGAATGTGAGTGCCAAATTAGGTTATACATACAATAAGACAACTTGTGAAGTAGCCATAATTATAAAGTACTCTAACCAACGAGAATTAAAAGAAAGACACGTGTATGTCCATGATTATGATTAATTACCGCTTGAACGCGCAAATCACAAGTAAGAACCGTTGATGACAATACACTCTCATTCCTTTTTATTTCAAAGCCAAGAAACACATGTTCTTCATTGTAAAGTCTTAACCAAATGTCATACCTTCACAAGTGCTTCCAATTAATTTAAAACCATCGTTACAAGCACACGTGTAGCTTCCATTTGTGTTCTGGCATATCTGGTCACATGCAGACGTCCCTTGTTCACACTCGTCAATGTCTGTGACGAAATAGCACACATTCGTAATGTAATATTGTGTATATCAAAAGTTAATATGTAATAGAACAATGGACAGTTCCACAACTGTCAATCATGATCATTAATAACTGTACATGGTCAATTTTAATCGAATAGATAAGGAATATATTATCAGCTGACAATCTGACCTAGAAAATACAAAAGACAGCATACTTCCTGTTTGTGATAAACCTTATCACAAGATCAAAGAAAATATGCCGCTTGGGGAGGAGCTTGAAAATTTTGGAACTATCCATGGTCTTTTACCTGCCAACATAACATGAATATCAATTGAGTTCAAAATAGTTTATAACATAAACACACAAATTCTTACCGACACAAATGCCCGTGTTATTGTAGAATCCAGGTTTACATTGACAGCGGAAGCTGCCTGGTACATTGACGCAGATTGTATGTGCTCGACTGCAAGGAGGTGCTGTCCGGTCACATTCATTCACATCCAAACTGCAGTCTGGTCCTGACCAGCCTGACTCGCATACACAGCCTGGTGATGAAGGTAATGACAAAAACTGAACAAAGTTGTAAACTAAACGCTTTACCTTAGTTTTAGGTGATCTCTTTTATAAGGTTCGCCACAAAACATGTCGTGTATTTAACAAGTATCGCGTAGGTCAGCTATAATTCCCAGAAAATGTGAAGGTAAGTAAGTTGACACAACAACATAATTATGACTTTATACAAAGGCGTATATTTCCGTCAAGACATCTTTTATATCCGTAGGAAACGTAGGAAATGCTTTACAATTTGAGCTAATATTTCTTAAAAATTGATAACACTGTTGAATATATTTTACCATTTTTACTATCGCAGTTGCCATGCTGGCAGTAACACGTTTGCCTACAGTTGGATCCAAAGTGAAAGTCATCGCATTCTGTAAAGAAAACGTAAAATATGTATTTCGTTATAATGTATTATAATGTAACATAAAATATCGTAATAAAAGTGATCTTATGTCCGCATCCTCCTACAAACGCAACTTAGAACTATATAAAAAAATTATTCGATCTTATTTATAACAACCTATCAAGATCAATCCTTTGCTCACTCATTGTATTTAACTTCACCCATTCATATTTAAATCTTCTGTTCTCCGATTTAACTACTAAACAACTAACCAGTTAATTTACAATTAAAACAAACCGATATTTGTCAATTGAAGCCAACGGACCATTTAATCAACTGTTTACCTTGACATGTTCTACCGTCGTTTGCTAGCTTGGTTCCTATCGGGCACATGCACTCATATGATCCGATAGTGTTTTGGCACACAGCCCCGTCACTACAGCCATTTAACTTTCCGTCGCTACACTCGTCAACATCTGAAAATATTTTAAATGTGTTTCTCATAGAAAGTCTTTAAAATACGAACCGTTTAAAATCAACAGAAAGGCAATAATTTTAAGTTAAGTGCAATGATTTTATTTGTGAATTATTTTCTTAATAGAATTTATATACAAACATAAGACAACAATGTACAATGTTATTAAAAGACAGTTTTGTTGTGCGTTAAAAGTGATAGCACATTAATGGTTTTACCAAGGCATGTTTGATTGTCGTTTCCTATAGCAAAGCCGTGAGTACACCGACACTTCGCGATCTTGTCTTCGACAACACAGTAATGGTCACAAATCAAGTGGCTTAATTCTAAACACGGATTCTCAACTGAAAGAAATGAAGGTTTTGATATAGAATAAAATCACTCGTTAAGATCTGAAAAGGTCGGTAATTCATCAGGAACATTTCCTTAATAACGAAGCAATATAATAATTTAATTCTGCTATTAAATTTGAAAGAAATCAAGTTTACTTTCTCTACAAGTGTGTCGGTCGTCGTTCAGTTTGTAGCCATAGCTACAGAAACATTGATAGAACCCGTCTACATTGGCGCAAATGTGGGCACAGCTGTGTTTGGTGCTGCATTCGTCTATATCTAGAACCGGGACAGAAAACACGCATATATTGAACGTGTCAATGATTTTCATTGACCGTACCAAGGCGGTAATTCAACATTTTCTGGAAAAGTCCTTTAAGTAATTGAAAATTGAAAATAAAAAACAGAAAAATCGAAAAACACAAAAAATAGTTATTTCTTTATGTCTGTTGCGTCCTTGTTTACTCCGTGTTTTGTGATGTTCTGTGTGTTTTTGTACGGGCCATTTTGTCATGGTGCCCATAAACTTGACTTGTCCACATTGTTTACAACATTTTTTCTTTGAACATCTTCTCCATTTATATTTTATTAAGAGACGTTTGTATTATCTGAGTTATGTTTTAATTATCAAAACAAATGCATGTTTACCTATCTGCAAGTCCTATACCCGGGTAAACAAGAGCACTGAAAACTGCCTTCTGTGTTGGTACATTTCTGGTGACAAACATTCTGGTTGCATTCATCTACGTCTGAAACATGTAACAAAAATCTGTATAACATACAAAAACACGTTTTGTTGTTATATTATTTTATTATAATCAGAATAGTACAGTTTTTTAAAAACAGGAGCTTTATTAGTCGGATAATTAGACACATTGTGTGTGTGATGCTGCCGTATGTACAACGTCAAACGTTATAAGTACTCGATGAAAGAAATGTTCCATTTACTACAATTTCTTTTAAATTGTCAGCACGAACAACTTCAACCTTTTAGTAAATTATGATTCAAACGCAGTTCCAATCATCCTCTATGAAACATATACGTATATTGGCGACCGTTGATGTGGCTTAAGAAATCATAGCACGACTCTTAAGTTGATTTACCAAAATGAGCTTGGTCTTGTTACGACCTTGATCAAACCAACCTTACAGTCTAGCCATCATAAGTACATATAAGGTACTGATGTTATTGATCGTAGATTCGTAGGTGATCACATAATACGTCTACAAAATAAGGACAACAACAGAATATTAAAAGCAGACCTGTGCAAATCATCCCGCTCGCCGACTTTTCAAGTGTGTACCCCTTGTTACACTCACAGGTGGGATTACCAGTTGTGTTTACAACACACACTGACAATCGCGGGCAGGTCATATTGCACTGTACCTCCAAATCTGCGGCACAACATCATTATACAATCATTAAACAATTAAAAAGATTTAAGAAAGATATACAATAGGATTGTATAACATGATGACAATAGAAATAATATTTAAAGCAAAACGCATTTGGTATTCAAAAAGCTTATTACATACGGTACACAATTGAGTAATATCTTTTCCGATTTAGATTTCAGAGGTGTTAAGGAAATGTGTTTTTATGTTAATTATTATATTATAAGCGTTATAACCCAGTGGGTTTTTTCATTTTTATGTATTTACCTGCATCACACGCGCTTGTTGTCGAATTAAAAATGTATCCATGACGGCACGAACAATTGTAGCTTCCGGGTATATTTATACAAAGCTGGGCACACGTGTCCAAAGCCTCATCGCATTCGTTTACATCTACAAAATCATACTACATAATTATTGACTAGTTTTGTATATAGTGCATTGAGTATATATATAATTTTGTACTTCTTGTGTAACATTAGTTTATTGTTACAAAACAACCTACCGTTGCACTGTTTGTTGTCCAGTTGACTGATTCGATAACCATCCTTACAAGAACACACAAAGTTACCCTCGGTGTTGTGGCATAACTGGGCACATGGTTTAGGTATTTGAGAACACTCATCGACATCTGAAAACGCAGTTTGCTAATCCTAAAATCTTAACAAGTTATTTTACAATATATGTTATGTTTAGTAGTTTGAAGTAAAACGTTATGGTAACGTGAATTCAAAACAAATTTCACGCGTAGCAATATTTGCACCGTGTGATAAGCAAAGATTCGCGCGGACCTGCAACTGCTGTGCACTTTGTTATGCCAAGAACAATGCTTACCTTGGGCAAAATACACCAATTGTATTTACTTTGTAAATGTATTCTTTGTGTTGGTTTGTTTTGTATTTTGTTCTTTAAAAATCTAACAAGTCGACAAACAAACATAAATAGCAATATACGTATTTGAGAACACTCATCGACATCTGAAAAGGCGGTTTGTTAGTGTAAGAAAGTTCTTTTAAAATTGATGTTTTGTTTGGTGGTTTGTTAGTTAAACGAAACAAAAATCGCGCGGTGCAACTGTTGCACAATCGTGATTAGCAAACATTGTATGTACTGTGTAAATTGTAATGGCTTGTTTTCTATTCTGTTCTTTAAAAATCTAACAAGTCAACAAACTAATAAAATTAGCAACATTATATAAAATAAATATGTTAACTATTGTCATGATCAGTTTTTCACAATTTAATATTTTATCCGGTTACTATCGTTTCTTCATCTTCTTTGCCATAATACGTGAAAACAGTTGATTATATAAAACCAGGTATAGTTATTTTACAAGGTCTTGGATGTGTTGCTTGGTACTGTTTTTCGTCCAAACGTTTGACTTCAGTCTGCAGGTGTAATGTTTATCCATAATAAAACGAGTTTACCTATACACGCGGTTCCGTTTTCTGCATAACCCGTTGGACATGGCCCACAGAGATGCGACTGTCCAAGACGAAGCTGCTCGGAGACATTCAAGTTGAAACATTCTTGTCCAACAAGACATGGACTCTGTCTACACCCAACCTTCACGTCCTCGCAGTCGTACCCTAAAAGTGAATTCAATGTTTAAGATGTAAAAGTTAAATCATAAAGGTGAAAAAAAACAGAAAACTATTTCTATACTGTACCTTCATATTGATCATCGCAGACACACTTCGCGTATCTGAAATGATACTGATTTCCCCGTATTCTGGCATCGGTGACGTCGGTGCAGTGGCCATGGGCGCTACATCCAGTACAGAGTATAATGTCCACCTGTATCTCCCGGCTTTTGTTCGTCTGCAGGTTGATCGCTACCACCCTGATAATATATTGAATTTCAGTTTTGAAAATACATTTACAAGTTGAAACGAAACTTACACATGTAGTTTATTTAATCTGAGAACAGTAGTGGAAAGAAAGGCATGGGAACTGTAGGAACATGCTTGGAAAATATTCCAGCCTTGGTTTTACCGAAGCTGTTCAGCAATGTAAATTTAAGATACCAAACCACTGACGCCTCCTTCCCTCTAGCGCATAAAAACAATTAAAACAAAAAAAGTAATATTTCTCTTATAGATCGTGGTACTAGCACTTCTTACAATGCTTACTTTACTTCCAGTGGGTCTGTTGTTGGTACTGGTAGCACGACCATGGCATTCGTGGCATTCCCAGCAGGGTTTCCATTTACCAGAATTTCCACCCTGATCGATTCTGAGTCCATGGTTATAGGACACTGAAGTGATTGTCCTGTTGTGACAAATATGCGACCAGTACACCCTTGTAGCTTTGGAGTTGACTTTTCTGAAAATTCCGTGTGTCATTCATGTAGTTTCAAGACTGGCGATGCTACGCGTACATTTAGGTCACATAAGATTCTAAATTTACAACAATAATCACATAACACGTTTAAGTTTGACTTTTGAAATATAAATCAAATATTTCGTAAGCAAACTCTATGTATTAAAATTTAAATCAATACATATAGACTGTACGGATCAATTCATAGCGTCATATTGACGTAATGTTTTAGAGGATATTTTCTTAAACCAATTGTGTGATGTAAAATGCGTTTATAAAAGATATTTATTAAGGTTGTTATATATAAACAATGTGTGAAATTACTTCTCCGAGCAGGATATTTTTCACATCTATTACATTGTGATGCAAAAAGTGACCATTGAGGAAAGATAATGATTGCTGTTATCCTTCTTTAAACAAAATTCTAAGAACTAATTTTAAACAGCCTTAAAAGTACTGTTAAAAAGTTATTGTTACTTTTTCCAACAACAAATAAATAAAAATGCAAATACTTTCGCTTGAACTATTTATACACTAACTGCTTCAACTCTTTGTAAGATAAAAAATCTTACACTATTTCCAGAGTTGAATTTCGTGAACATAATAAAACCATAATGTTTGGTCATGCAAAGCACATACCTATTTCATGTATGGCTGCTTGTTGATCTTTATCCTTTTTCAGCGTCTGTTCGGCTAACTGTTCGTCCACAAAAATGAAGTCGAAAATACATTGGACTCTGGAAGCGTCTCCTCCACATTTACGCACAGCTTCAGCGCGCAATGTCTGGTTGTCAACCTCGTCAAGAAAATAAGGCACATAACTGGCATTATGGTAGTCGGAATGGTTTGTGCCGTTGCTGTACACGAACGCGGATTCATTTCCAAGGATTTCCCCTGAAAAAATGTTGTGTTTTTGTCAAGGCTAAAATGATACAGCTTCAGCACAACCAAATGTGTGTTCGTACTTGGTAACTAATTATATAGAATAGTTACGTCAAGCAAACACGCGTTCAGTTTTAATAACAACCTTCATATATGTATCTGTGTTCGGCAATTGTATATATAAGAACTTTGTGTGCACTTTTGTTAATGTGTACAAAATAATTTGTGTTCGACTGACAATTTGTTGATGGAAATTTGTTTGGGATTTCCTGTTATTGTATTAGCTCATAAATATAGTGTAAACGTTGGGGTCAGTCCTAAATGAAGGATGTGCGTGTCGAAAACTAAAATATACAAGAAATTAATCGGATGGACGCTGTTATATAACTTTTAACTCACATTGACTAGCGTATTGAAATATTTGTCTCTCAGTGGCATTCGGAGAAAGCATCGTTCCGTCTGGAGCAACAAAATCATTCTTTGAATCGCCGTCATAGTTCCCTAACAAACCTCTTACTTGGTCTCTGTATCGCTGAGGGACGAACGTACTGATAGCCAGTGTCTGCGCTGCAACGCTTACATTGAACGAAAACCCTGGCATGGGAGCATAAGTAAATGCATTTTATTGATATAGATAAAATAAAACGATGTTTTCTAAATGAATTTAAGAATACGTTTATTATATCCTTTAGTCTTGAAAAATTCAAACGTTTTAATTTTACTACATACTCAAATAATTTATATTTAAAGTGAAAAAAGGAGTTAAACCTTTACAGTTCATCTACAATATCCTTACAGCTATGTGGGAAAAGAGCTGTGTACGTTTTGTCTTTCGCGGTGATAACTAATGTATTGGACATGAAGACATAACCCTTATTTTGTTGGGATTGCTTTTGAAGGGTTAAATCCTTCATGTTTCCATAAAATATAACATCTGAAAAAATATTCTACGACAGTTCGATTTTTCATTCATTTTTAAAGGAATGACATTATAAAACGATTATATACTATTTCATAAAAATCTATACTGATACGTACAAGCTTATATTATAACCTTTAACAAACATTTCGAGTAATAAATGGCGGTGGTAGTTAAGCACCTGCATTGCTGTCATCTAACTCAAAGTGGACTCTTGCTCCCGTGGACCCCTCCAAAGCTGCAAACGCGCTAAATACGGTTGCCGTGGAATATTTTCCATTCGCTCGTAATGGCCTCATTGTACGTCCTTGGATGTCAAATGTCACGTTTTCTGTTCTTATCTGAAGAAGGGTATACTCGCCCAAACCATTAAACGTAAAATTATGATTGTCAAGCGTTCGAATATGGGGATCGCCCCAACAAATACCTGTTAAATAAAACAAAAACATTAATTTTCATCTTCTTGTTGGCAAAACATTTTCCATTCAATTACGTGCAACCACTAGACACACATTAACAATAACCATTGAATGTCAACGTGAAACAAAAACAAAAGTATACAGTACAAATAAACATACCCAACGTATAAGAAGAATTCTCGTAGCATGTTCCTGCTGGGTGGAGTTCGTTATACAAATCACATAGATCTGAGTCGTAGCAACACCATTGTCTAGGATTAACGTCAAGTCTCAAGTGATCCTTCTCGGATGACGCTGGATGGCGTATCAGTAAACCACCTCCTATCGGAAAGTAGTCTGCGAACAAGCCTCTTGTTTTGTCGTAGCAACAAGTCTGAATTATCAACATATTATTTGTTTCAATATAAATTTTAATTGCATGCACTTATTAAATTTTTAAGTTGTATTATGTATAAGTTGAAATAAATACAGTGGAAGATATGCAACGTCTTTGCAGCAAACGAACGGACCGAAGAGACATCCTTTTAGGCGGGTGGCTTTCGTTATTATAGACGAGACAGATGATAACTATCAAACCTACTTTGCCAAATGTATCAAACGCACGTGCTTGCCACACGTAATAGCACACACGGTCCTCCTCCTCAACCGTCTTCCATTTCCACCACGGGTCAAACGACATGGATGTCAAATCACAGGGGCAGTCAGGCAATTTCTCAGTGTATGTTGTAATGTTTTCCTTCATATGTATTGTTTCGTGATACCATGCTACACATTGTACTTCAGTATTTTGTACTAGCGTTGTGTCACGTGCAAGACGCTTTAACAAAAGACCGGAAATCCCTGTAAAATAGGTGTGTTTCGTTTTAATTTCTACTGTGTGTATCTTTCAGAAAAGCTAACGAGTTAGCGTGATATATTGCGGTGATACGATGCGTAGGAATTGGACCACAAGGACGTTAGGCATCGGAACGACGAACCGTTTGTTATTTACGCAATATACCACGCTAAAATTATTTAGATTCTGCTATTAAACATCGTTGTCTGCAGTTAATTTATTACCGTACTATTTTCTGTCGCGTAGCGTTACCTGTATGTTAACAAATCGTGGTATATCGCGGTCATAACCCACGGTAAACTTTCTTCTTATTTCAATGCGAGGGGCAAAGCAGTCATGGTAAAATTAGGAGTAATAAACAACTGGCTAAACAGCAGACTCGGTTTTATTGAAGACGTTCATTAATGGTTATGAAAGATGCCACACCACTGATGCCCTCTCTCCTAGCGCGAGAGCAAAGCTCTATTTTCAAATGTAAAACGCATGCTTCCTAAGAACCAAAAACAAATGTAACTACCCAACAATGTAGTACGGGGCGACATTTTTTAGCCGCCACACAAGCACTAAACACCAGAAACCATCAGTGTGATACATTGTACCTTAAATAACTTAAGTATTATGTCATATTGCATTTGTTATGTACTCGTAACATCATAAAAAACTTACTAAAATTAAAATGATACGACTCGAAGATAATAATATAGAATGATACCGTGCGTTACAGCATGTAGGTCCATTCGAAGTGCCTGGTGAGTGAACGAAAATATATTCGAGTAGAATGATTCCCTGCCGGCCGCATAACCAATCCAGACAACCGGGAAATCTACATCCGCAGTCCATGTCATTTGAGTGTATCCGTAGATAAACAAAGCGTATGATGTTATGCCATCAGACACAATAATAAGCTGGAATGATGAGCCCTAAAATATTTCAAACACGACATGTAATATTCTTCCCTTTATAATGCTCATAAAATATAAGCTTCTATGTGAAGTGAACCAACTTTCTTTAATTAAACGTATAAATAAATGCAATATATAGTCACGTGTTTTCGTCAAATGCTAAAGCAAAATAAAACATTTATCTCGCATGTACCCTAGTGGCCGAAATAGTCCGCTGTCGAGGTAACACTTTGTCCCATGTAACAACCATCATCGTGCTGGTCGTGAAATCATTGGGAACGTTGGGTGAATATTTCACTAGTTGCTCTAGTTGTTTTACGGCGGGTGATGACATTTTGGAATGGTTGTGATGTAGATCCAAAACTCTATAGAAAACTGTTCCTGCATTTTGCGATTGCATGTCAACACTGGCGAAGAATGGAGCTAGGATATATTCCTCTTGTAGCGAGTCATAGTCCATTGATGGTTTCGGCTGCATAAATCCTTTATCAAAGCTAACAAGGCCATTGGCACAGATCTGAAATAGAAAAAGTATATTAATAACGTTATAATATATATGCTACAGAAAAACACTTTAGTGCATGAAAACTTTTTTTAAAAATGGTCTTGCATTAGATTTAGTAAACAACTTGTCATCTATGCAGTCACCTTGAAACTATTTGTTTGCAACATATTTAATTTCTAGTAAGATATTAAATTAAAAAAAATGGTTAAACACGCTTGCAAGTGTAAGACTATGTCTCGTTTGTTTTCTTTTCACTGTTACATTCTTAAACTTGTTTCATATTGAAAACAGAATCACATGGACAGTCTTCTTTATATTGCCAAAAATAGGAATCCCTAGTGGCAAGTCAATCCCTTCGCTACAGACATCGTTTGCCCGAGGCAACGTGGTGTCCCCTTCAGCCGTTCCGTATGGTTGAAAAGGCACTGAAACGGCAAATCGTAGATCGTTAAAAGTATTATAATCATATCATTGTGACATATGAAAATATTGAAGAAAGAATAGTGTTGATAACCACATCATGGTTGTCAATACTAAATAAAACATGAGGAATCTGTATTGCCTGACCAATGTTTTCAGTGTCAAATTATTTATATCATGAATTCGACATAAAGTGTGTACCAAGTGTTATATAATCTTACTTTTGAAAGAAAACAAAACAGTTATATTCACAGCTGGCAAACAGCAAATCACTTACTTGTTTCACATCGCCTACTGTCTGGGTCGTAAATCGATGGACACGTGCACACTCCTAATGTGCACTGGGCATTAGGTGTCAAACATTCACCATTATTTAAACAGGGAGCTTCCAATGCCGCTGGAACACATTCAATGTATAAAGTTAATACATACTTTGAAATTTAGGGTATAAACCTGCGAAAAAGTGTACATGTTGCTAGTAGAAGTACTGTATACTCGAAGATTAAAAAAATCACTTACTACCAAAGATAGCATTTTTAATCACAATACGCTGACACGATATAAAGTGTTTTGTTTTCGAAAAACTCTGACACATAGTGAAATATTACAAGTATATAATACGTTATTTGGTTATATATGTGTTTACGGTACAATGTATCGGTTTGTGGGTTTTTCGATACGTCATACTCGTGCTATCCGGACACCTACACGACATGGATAATGTTATGCTGCCGCCAAAACAAACGACCGACATTTACGCATATGATGTTTTGTTTTAAATAGTTTCATAAACTGTTTAATTATTCAAATTGTTTGCATTTTCTTCTCTCCTGAACTTCTAGTCAAATTGTTACGTGGGTTGGTTATTTGATTGTTATTACGCCGTGTTTAACAATAGTTCTGTTATATAGCAGTAAGGAAGTAAGGCTCATATATATATGAGCCTTACTTTCTGATCATGATGGATATTTGAACGAAAAAAGAACATATTTAACGAACTGCTGAGTGACACCAACACTTTTTTTAATGAACATAAAGTTTCTTGATTAACACTGGCCTTGATTCCAAATAATACAATTTGACCTTGACCTAATAAATTGACCTTCAATTTAACAGCTTTTTTATAACATTGACTGACAAACATGGATTACGCGATATTGTTAACTAAATAAAGGCAAACGTGCTTTAAAGAGCCTTTCAATAGCATAATATAAACAAGCAAATTCATTGAATTGATATTCCCCGCCAAACAGGTTTTGTTGATTGGTGGGAGGTGCAGAAATTAAGGGAAAGGTGCGTGTGAACTTTCTTTTGACTAAGCAGCTTCAGCACTAAATGATTGTTCATTTTGGCCTATGTTCTGACTCTGTTCCTTACTTGTATTTACTCTACTGAAATCTTCTTAAACTGCTTTAAATAATGTATCTCATTAATCTGCAACTTACAGTAGACCATATTTTAAGTATAAAAAACAAAGGGCGAAATCTCTAAAATTAGAAAGTGGCGGGGGGTTATGATTCTTGTGCAGTACACTTCCACCTACTAAGGTCTATCTACCTATAAAGTGTAAGTCTGATATCTATTGTAGTCACTGAGATATATTTCTACACAAAATTCAAGTATGAAAATAGTAAAGGCAATAACTCTACAATTAGGCAGTAGAGGGTTATGGTTCTTGTGCAGTGCACTTCTCCTCAATAAGACCTATACATCCCTGAAGTTCCATGTTCAAATTTGTAATGGTTTTTGAGATATAGCCCCAACAAGTGTGTAGCGGACGAACGGACGGACATCCGGACTGACGGACGGCCGGACGAACAGCCGGACGGACAACGCCAAATCTATATCTATCCGCCTTCGGCAGGGGATAATAATATAATAAAATATTATAAAGAACTTAATCAACTTGAATTTTACTTGAACTAAATAAAAATTCTTGCTACACGATCTACTATGTAACTGACAAAAGTCAGGTTTTACGGATTCTTTTATTTGCTCAAAAAAAACAAAGACCTTGACCTTTATTATAATCGTCTAACCTTAAACTGACATGTCCCATTTAAAAAAGACATTGACCTTTATAACTAACTAGCGACATTGACCCTTTCTATCTAGCGACCTTGACCCTTATTATCCAGCGACCTTGACCCTTCAATCTACAATATAAAACTGACCTGAGCTGGCCACACACAAAGTTACAGACTGCACATATCCACTCTGACACTGGCACGTGGGTCCCGTGCCCGTACATATGGCGTTGGCCGTGCCGCAGGACAGATTGTTGCCAGCCTCACATGTCTGACCCAGCGACTTCTCTGTAACAAAAAGATGAATACATTTTGGTGGTCATAGTAAAATGTCAATGATTTTAGCCATCAACTGACTAGTTTGTAATCATGACGATGGAAGAGTTTGTTTTGCTGCCATTTATAAGGTTTTGGTATCTGTTGTCTGATTAGTAAGGCCAGACAGTTTTTTTAAATTTTCGTCTTTCAAGAATCTCGACCATATTTTTCAAGAAATGGATTTTTTTAATTTATTACCGACCGTATGACAATTGTGCCGAATCTTAAAAACCGAAACAAACTGAGTACGAAACTATATTTTACTATGCGAAGAACGCTCTCCGTGAGATAAAAGCCTTAAATCCCAACTTCGACTACACTTGCATATATATTTCGGCATTGTTGCATCAATATGTTTTGTAGAAATGGAACTATGCTTGTTTGTATATTTCTCTTAAGATGCTCTGTGATTTGTAAAACTAGTCGAGTTATAGCAAAAATATTGTTCTTCATGCTTTTTTGTATAGGAATGACAATGTTAAATAGAACATTTTTCACCTTTTTTCTTCTTTTTTTCGACCTACCGTACGCATGTTAAAAAAAATATTGTAAGGCATTAAATACAAAAGTGTGGCTTAACCTGCAATATAAAAAAATCTCGTTTTACAACATAGATCAATATATCAATTAAATTATATGAAAGTTGACATAGTAACAAGCTAAATATTTGACCTAAAATCTACATAAAAACAATGAAACCAAGATTTTAATATTTTTTTAATGATTTAGAATTTTGGTATTTATAGTTTTCAATGTTTTGGGTAGCAAGTGATGGGGTTAGTTTTTCATTGGCTCAGATATACTTTTTCCATAATTGACACACACAACTAGAGCTCCGCATGTCAGAGCATTATACGCCGGAAGGATGAGCCGTTTGATAAATAAGTGGTGAAAACTTTACTTGAGTTTAACCTCTGCATTCATATGTTCAACTACTGACCGTGACCAGTCTTCCTACCAAGTACAATGACTGTCACTCATAAACTTTTCAAGATATTGAGCGGACATGGTTTTTGCATAAAATGCTACTGTGACCTTGACCTACTAACCTCAAAATTTAAAGGGGTCATCTACTGAACATGACCAGTCTTCCTACAAAGTACCTTGACTGTCACTCAGAAACCTTTCAAGATATTGAGCGTACATGTTTTTTGCATAAAATGCTTCTATGACCTTGAAATTTCACCTACTGACCTCAAATGTATAGGGGTCATCTACTGACCATGACTAATCTTCCTACCGAAAAGAATGACTGTCAGCCATATACTTTTCAAGATATTGAGAGGACAATATTTTTGCATTAAATGCTACTGTGACCTTGACCTTTGACATAGTGACCTCAAACATTTGATGGGCATCTACTGAGTATGACCAATCTTCCCACCAAGTACCAGGACTGTCACTCAGAAACGTTTCAAGATATTGAGCAGACATGTTTTTTGCATAAATGCTACTGTGACCTTGACATTTGACCTACTGACATTAGCCTCAACATGTATAAGGATCATCTACTGACCATGACCAATTTTCCTACGAAGTAGAATGACTGTCACACATAAACGTTTCAAGATATTGAGCAGACATGTTTTTTGCATTAAATGTTAATGTGACATTGACCTTTGAGCTAGTGACCTCAACATTTATAGGGGTCATCTATTGACCATGATTAATCCTCCTACTAAGTACCATAACTGTTACTCATAAACTTTTTAAGATATTAAACCGATATAGTTTTTGAATAAAATGCTACGGTGACCTTGACCTTTGATCTAGGGACTTCAAAATGTACAGGAGTCGTCTACTGTGTATTACCAATCTTCCTACCAAGTACTAAGACTGTCACTCAGAAACTTTTTAAGATATTAAGCAAAAACGGTTTTTTACAATAAATGCTACAGCGACCTTGAAATTTGACCTATTGATCTCAAAATCTATAGAGGTCATCTACTGAACATGACCAATCTTCCTACAAAGTACAATGACTGTCAACAGAAACTTTTCAAGATATTGAGCGAACATGGTTTTTGCATAAAATGCTACTGTGACCTTGACCTACGGACTTAAATATTTAAAGGGTTCATCTACTGACCATTACCAATCTACAAAGTTCCATGACTGTCACTAAAAAACTACGGTGACCTTGACCTTTGACCTAAAAATGTACAGGAATCATCTACTGTGTATGACCAATCTTCCTACCAAGTACTATGACTGTCACTCAGAAACTTTGTAAGATATTAAGCGAAAATGGTTTATACAAAAAATGCTACTGCGACCTTGAAATATGTTCTATTGACCTCAAAATTTATAGGGGTTATCTACTGACCATGACCAATCTTCCTACAAAGTACAGAAATTTTTCAAGATACTGAGCGGACATGGTTTTTGCACAAAATGCTACTGTGAGCTTGACATTTGACCTAATGACCTCAACATGTATATGGGTCATCTATTGAGTATGAACAATCTTCCTACCAAGTACTATGACTGTCACTCAGAAACTTTTCAAGATATTGAGCGGACATGGATTTTGCATAAAATGCTACTGCGACCTTGACATTTGACCTACTGACCTCAAAATTTACAGGGGTCATCTACTGACCATGACCAATCTTCCTACCAAGAATGACTGTCACTCATAAACTTTTCCAGGGGCGGTATTCATAAAGCACCTTAAGTTAAGATTTCCCTTAGATTTCTGTTTTTTCCTTAAGTTTTGTCATTTTTTCCCTTAAGTTTGAGATTTTCCTCAAGTGCTATTCATAAAAGACCTTAA
>Ga0224511_10000242_pt1 | contig 22875 bp, 7 predicted proteins | sample SF_May12_sed_USG_2_FD_169988 | JGI IMG/M metagenome (GOLD analysis project Ga0224511, IMG submission 169988) | Sediment microbial communities from San Francisco Bay, California, United States - SF_May12_sed_USGS_8_1 | ecosystem: Environmental > Aquatic > Marine > Sediment | place: USA...
TTCAACCGTCAACACTTTCAATGATTTGCTACCCCCACCCTCGTTGACAAAGTCCACGCCCCCTATGGTCAAATACTGGACCCGCCACTGGTATACATCCTTAAAGTTTAAAACCAACACTTATTTTTTTATTCTTACACATGTTTAGATGTTACTGAATAATAAACGTACTCAGTAAGGCAATTGCAAATTAAGCAATCTATTGTTAACATGGAGATTTCGGACACGATCATAAACATTATAAAAATGTGGGAGTAAATTCATTACATACACGAAGCTTAAATTCACAGATTGTGTTATATAAGGCCTGTGTACTGCGTAGCCTACGGGCTATATTTCGGCTTTACGCAAAGTGTTTAACAAGAAAAACAACTCTGTTGCGTTACAATTAAATCAAGAAGATAATAAAATACAAAAGCGAGCGAAAAGTTTAGTTATTTGACATTATATGTCATAATTATTGTGTTTCTTGGTAAAAATTGCACCTATTAAAATTACAATTTAATGTCTCTGTATTCTACATGTAGGTCGGAAAAACAGGGATCACGCTGTACCAGCGCCATCTTTAAATGTGTCCATATTACACACGAAACACATGCAGCTAACCTGTGGCACAACACTTCTTCACCGACGTCCGTGGCGTCACAGGCTTCGCCGTATTGTGTCTGGAGAAGCTGGACGGGAGCACCATCTAAAAAGACAAACATGACAAAGCAGTAAAAAACTTAGGTCTAACAAACCCTATGGAATCAACCTAAAAGAGTATAAGGAAAAACACACCAAAACGCCACGTGAACGGTAGCGCGTGACATGTCATTGTCATTGCTGTTTTGTTATGTAATAAATGCCGCTGTGGAAGGCTGACAATTAATATGCACAAACATATGTTACCTCATGCCGAACTAAATCTATATATATACCTGTATATTGAATCAAAGAATTATAAGTGCTATAAATTTAATATAAATGCAGGACAAAAATAAGCAAATGTCAACATTTTGTAGCATGTTAAAGTCAAATGTCACATATGCAATATTTTGAGAAAAATCATCCGGCGTTTTAATTAAATTATATGCTATGGAGTAAATGATGGATTTTATAGGACACATATCTTAAAGCAGCTGCCATTGTGGTTGGCATAACAGTTGGGGATATTATTATAAAAAGTTGACTTTTTGCATGCAACGTTCTTGTTAAAATGATATCTGTTTCTAAAATGAGTAAAACAAAATGGGGAGATTCGGCTTTTTTCCATATTTTTGGCATAAACAAAATCTTAACTTGCCGGCACCCCCGCTTGTGTTTTTAATAACTTTTTAAGGGACTCCACTGAGGTCTGGTCAAAAGTTGGAAAAAGAAGTAAATTTTCACCAAGCGATATTTTTTAAATATTACCGGCGTGTTAGAGGCATTGAAACAAAACCAGTGATGCATTAAAATGTGTTCTATCATTTGACAATAAGTTCAAAACATACATTTTCTCCTATGTCTCAGATAAAGCGTTACTAACGCTTTACTCTGGCAAATTTCAATGAAAGATGTTTTAAAGACGAATCCATGTAGACATAGAAACACTTATCGAACGAAGCTATACCTGAAGAGGCTGTTATTTTGCACATACTCTCAAAATAATTTATCATTTTGTTATTCAAACAAAAACAACAACGTTATATCTACGGTTTATAAAGTCATAATAATTGAACTACTTAAAGATTTATTACTGGCCAAATTCATCTAAATAGATTGTCAAATAAACACCTTATTATTATTAAATGCATACTATAACTAATATTGACACAGTTTGTCAACTGAGAAACCCATTCCGTAACATTTCTGGCCATTCTAAAAATCCATTTTCTTATTTGACCAGGATAGTCAAATAAGATTTATAATTTGGCGCGAAGCCCTACGATTATTTCCGTAAATGGTCGGATCAGATTTCAAATTCTCAATACCTAACAGTTCAACTCAACACGTTTCTAAAAATAGCATTCCCGAATGTTTCCGTATGCGAATGAGTTAACTCCATTTGAAACCGATCGATTCCGAGAGCTTTTACAAACGGCTAGCATTTTAAATATTCGCGAATGTATATTCAGTTACATCCCAGTGTTTCGATGAAATCAGATCTAAATCGTATTGCAGTTTATCATTAATGAGGATATACTTATGATTTAGGTGAAATTTTATGAAAACTAAGGTGTATGGTTGAATGCTCTCGTTCAACGGTAATATAACTTTAAGCTACTGATTAATGATAAATAAATGATAATTGATTGAATGAAACACTAGTAAGTAAAACTGTGTTTCTCGGTTACCATCTTTATTTTTCTATCTTAAATTTCATACATTAAAAATACCTTACTTTTGCACTGACACTTTCCTTATAAAAATATCATATTATCATGAAATAACTCAGTCTTAAAGTTGCTGCACGTGATAGGACTACTTTAAATTTGAAGATTTTATAGAACATTCTTATTTACTCGAAGAAATTTAATTATTCTATAAATAGATGCAATTTTTCTGATATATTTACATTGTAAGAATAAAAAAGAGTTTAAATTTCCTTTAAAAATCCATATAAAACATTTAAAACAGTGCTTTTGGTCAATCATCGCAAGAAGCAGCTTAATCTAGAGAAACTTCTCGGAAAGTAGCCTACCCAGCAGTGTGTATTAATAATAAATACACACTGCCGGGTACTTTCCGATCATGTTCATCGTGCACTTGCGTCCTTAATCTATGCCAGTACCTGCCCTAAATCTTAACCTTTGTCCAGACGTATGTGATCTTTCCGATCATGTTTACCGGGTACTTGCGTCTTTAATCTATGTCAGTTCATGCCCTAAATCTTAACCTTTGTCCAGACGTATGTGATCTTTCCGATCATGTTTACCGGGTACTTGCGTCTTTAATCTATGCCAGTTCCTGCCCTAAATCTTAACCTTTGTCCAGACGTATGTGATCTTTCCGATCATGTTTACCGGGTACTTGCGTCTTTAATCTATGTCAGTTCATGCCCTAAATCTTAACCTTTGTCCAGACGTATGTGATCTACATTGGGTGGCGTATGACATCAGTCAATCATATGAGGACTGGCTGTTAAATAAATAACCCGGTTCCATAATTCTGTTATCGTGACCGGCTAAAGCAATCCACGCTTCATGAATTTGATTACTCGAGTGCCATAATTGACTTAGTTTTATTGCTTACCAGACAATCAAACATAAAGCTTTTTTCCTTTTGATTACACATTTATATCCGTTTCTTTACTTTGCCATTTTATTGCAAAGAAACAACAGCAAAAATGACAAAATGCTGCATCTGCAATACAAATGTAATGATAATAATAATAATAAAATAATAATAATAATAATAATAATACTACTAATAATAATAATGATGCTAAAAAAATAAAATCAAATATAATAAATAAATAAATAAATAAATAAATAAATAAATAAACCAATACATGTTATACATGTAGTTATTATCATCATCGTACCCGTTCTCCTCCTCCTTATCATAATCAATTATAATAATAATGATTCGGATTATGATTAATGATTATTTTAAAAATGTTGTTGATGTATACGTTATATTTATACATGTACACGACTATGGCATTTCAGAGGCCCGCACCTCCAGCTGTAGTTCCGTTCACTTTCGCTTGTTTTGTTTTGTTTGTGTGTTTGTTTGTTTATTTGTTTGTTTGAACACAAACTAGGTTATATCCCTGCGGTCAGTGCACTAAGCCGTGTTCCGGGGTTAACCAGTGCTGACCTATCTTTCCGCAAGGGACGGACTTCTTCCTCACATGAGTCAGCAGTGCCAATGCTTACCATATCTTAACGTCTGTAGTTCAACTTAATATTTAGAAAATAACATTTATTGCTTTGTCTACAATTTCTAAACACACTGATAAGAAGCAAAAAAGTTTGCCTGAAATATAATTTTGCATCTCTTATGTTTGTATTATAATAGATATTTAAGATATACATGGTTAAACGTGTAAAATGTATGTTTTTATTTTAATTTTAATTTCATTACTTTATGAAATTGGTACCATGTTTAAATGCGTGTTTGTAAGCAATTGCAATTTTGACTCTGTTCAAAAAGCTCGATTACTTTGAAGGATCAGCCAAATTACCCCCTTCATTTACCAGGGGCTTACAGAAATACATCTAATTATTAAAAAAGCCTTACATTCAGAACACAACACTGATCTTCACAGTTCAAATCAAACATGCGTATTTTTCCATCCCACCCCTCATAACATCAATTTAAGTATACGATATTCTCCTGTTTGTTGAATTTAAATAATGGCTGCATTTACATGGTATGACATTCCTTTTGATATTACTATACAACATCGTGCTGTGCTACCAAGCCTATCTATAAATAATCGCGCAGTTATCCATCACCATTTATAGAAACCGATTAAGTTCTTGTCAGCACAGTTATCTGTCTTGAAGCTGGTGACAAGGTGCCTAGTTGGACAAGACACGGTTGAGTCCTAACATTTATCATTCGGGGACGGACACTATTTTATTATATGCTTGTAGCACGATTTCACAACAATCTTGATGTTTTGTTGATCAGTTCTGACCACGTTCTGGTGCTTCTTTTTGAATTCTTCTAGCAAATTGGATTTAAATATTTATTGGTACCGCGAACACATGCATTATTAAAATATACTAGTGTAGATTAAAGTTCATATATTACGATTTTATGCAAAATAAATGTGAGCGAGATGTAAAATGTCATTAGTTTGTTTCACATTGTCAATGTCTTATTTCTTACCGTCAAGCTTTAACCCAAAGTAAAAAGTCCGGACAAATTTAATCCAATGGATTAGGGATATATTGTCAGGTGACAATCTGACCTAGTATATACAATAAAAAGCGTACTTCATGTTTGTGATAAGCCTTATCACATGAACATTTTAGCAAATGTGGGCGGAGATTAACAAATTGTGGAGCCATGCATTGCAATTTCTACGACAACCTAACCGAAGGCTCGTTCATTTACTTAATGGCACACACCCGTGGGCAGACTCTTCCAGGAATAAAATGATGACTGGATTACACATATTCAATTATCATGGAAGCCTATCTGATAAGTGTTTATGGCCGTGTTTTAATCGCACACTTATTGTAGGTAGGACATTTATCAGTGAACAATGTTCACATTCCAAAATTCGCTCTCTGCCCTTTACCATACTATGAACATAATACATAACTGAACATAGCCCACTCTCCACTGTTTGATTACATCAATTTTATTAACACCAAACAAATTCCAATAGGAACTGCACCAATTGTGCTGGGATATGCCCAGGTAATACTTCCAAGACCTTGTATAGAAATAGGATTTATTGTCAACATTATTGTCAAGAAATCCATCACTCTTGAATTCAATCAATAAATGACCCGAACGCATATTAATGTCGTTATTAAGAACAAGGCATGGTGCCAACGGTGCTACAGACAGATGGCACTGTTTCATTTCCTATTGTAGTCATTTTCTTGAACTGAATATTATACTGAACTAAAACTTGTAGTTACATTTTCATGGACAGTCACTGAAATTACTTGAGTGATTTCTTCTGAAAATGTACTTATTTAAGCTCGCATTCTATTATTTTCAAACACTTATCTCCAGAGAATATGTACAGTGTTCAAAGACTGCTAGTTTGCAATCAATGTTGCCCTTAAGTTCAACGCTTGACATTTTCATATCCAAAGTTTATGACATTTATTATTTGTATGAACGTTACAATACATTATTTGTCAGGTTTTGTAACATAACGGCCAAAGAATTTTCTTTGTTTCGCAGTTTGCGAGTTTGCAGTTTGTTTATATCATAATCATAATTAAGCAGTTCAGCACTGCTCCTTACTTTGTAATCAGTGGAATCTACCCGAGAAATTATTCATACATGTTAAAATATTGCAAAAAAAATTGTGATTCGCAAACGAGAATTTTTCTGTACCTTTTGCATGTTTGACGTTGTAACAAACTCAGTTTCAAAACACCACAAACTGACGTAGTTAGTATGTAACCCATAATAAGAATATTAAGATCAGGGGTTGGCACCTTTAAGCGAGACCGATTCAAGTGGAGCAAAACTGACTACGCCCAAAACACATTACGGGGATGTTTTATAAAAACAGTATTCGCTTAATCGTTAAAATGTATTTATGCGCACATTTATACAGAACAGCACAAACAAATGTATAAAACTTACATGTATTGGTACTATATTATTGCTTTTACAAACATTCTAAAAAGTAGTTTTTGTACAACGACGTCCGCGCTTTGCAAAATACTTAGTAAAAGATATGTTCTGCGAAAATTATGAAATATTATAATTATAATATTAAAACGTTTATCAAAATGTTAAGATATTTAAAGTAAAAAGAAACATCAATTGGATACAATATTAAATTAAAAGCGTTCTGCTTTTTCACTTTACACTTTTAACAAAGCAAAGGTGATAATGTGACCAAGTAAATCAACTAAACACATACAATAAGAATGGGGGGAAATCATAAAACAATCCGTACTAACTGGCATAAAACTAACAATAAAAATGGATACGCGCAATGTTGGCACAGCAGGAGAGATGATGATGCCATAAATAGAAAATACACAAAACATAAACTATTAAGTTGGAAAAACTAATGTGTTTGTAAACTGTAACACATAATGCTACCATTTCTTGTTTCGTAAATGTCTTAACCAAAACATTGTATAATAAAAGAAAATCGTGCTGCTTTGGATTACATCGCAAAAAGAAGTTAAACCTCGCGCTCAGAATGTAAAACTTATAAGCCGTTGTCTTTAACATGGAAAAGGTGTTGTGTGTTTGATCGAATACGTGAATGCCGACCTCATTAATTGTGAATTTCTACTCTGCGAATGACGTTGGTTGTTTGGTCCATATCCAAGACTCTATGGCGAAGTTGACTTTCAAAGGAGTAAAAATAAAAAGCAATGCTGCTACATTGGGACAACGTTTGAATTTATTTGATCACAAAATTCGATTAATCCAATAAAATCGTCATCGTCAATGTTGATTACCATGTACAAGAACACATTTACGACAGCGATGACAATGCTCCATTATCTTGAAAGTTTTTTTTCGTTTTCATCGCGTTGTTGATTGAAAGGGGCGTGAAAACCACACCTACTTTTACACAGACCATGCTACATCACTTAGTGCGTTTCAAAATGTATGTCATGATCCTGGTAATGCCGACAAGTAAAAACTGTAAACCGATAATGCTTGTACAAACATTGTTTATATGACACGAATGCCCCAACAAATTAAACATTGAGCACACAATTTAAGAATGTGTGTGTTTTAAGATCATGAATGTGGAAAGGTAAATGTCGCCCCGAAGTACATCATTGTGTAAGTTTATTTAAATGGCCCTTTTGGATCATGAATTGTATGTTATTTAGCGTTACGCTCATGCACTAGGGGGCGTCCATGGAGTTGCTTTTTTTAATTTCCATTATTAGTTTAAATTAAACCAAGGCTGCTTTTTTCATACAAACTATGCTTCCGTAGGACTATTATTTTTCTCAGATTTACAGACACTACTGAGAATTGCTTACGATATCACGATCTTTAGGTAATGAATGTGCTGTACAGGGTCATTTATACACCATTCTAGTAACAAATTAAACAGCGTGGTCATTTTATTGTTGTCACTACTTTTAGTGTCAATAACATATCTTATTGAAAATTAGTGTACCATTTTTATATAATGTCATCTTTTGCTTGTTACCAATTTAACTGTACAAAATGTCCAATTATTATATAACCCGTTTCCGAAACGCAATATAACGTAATTAGTAAATAAACCTGCACGTTTAGTAGTATATATTGAAACAATAATGATCCTATTTCAATTCCAGCATGAGTGTAAATCGGACAATGCTCCCATGTATATTTCGCAGTGATACCACAATCTTTTTATTTGTATATGTTCATGGTGTATATCATTGGCAATAACACCGTAATTAGTTTTATCAGTAGGGGTTCAGCCTGTTAGTGGCAGCCAAAGCCACGGTTCTACTTTGTGATTGGAATTGTTCCATAGCTCTAACATATGTCAAGCAGTGTACTATTTGCTTTTTGGATACGTTTACATTTACCCGAGGGAGTTCATGCGTGTACGTTGTGTGTTGACATCACACAAGTTCTGACCTTTAAAACTCTGACTTGATTTTAGGATCTCTCGGTACTCATCGAAAGTTAGAGTTATGACCTTAACCTATTGACAAAGCCAACAAAATGGCAGCCATTAAACATGGCGGAATGATGACAAAGGAATCGCACCATGTAGAAACGTCTTTTGAATTAATGGTTGAATGGTTTCTATTACTACGACTTCATTTGATGAAGTTACTCTTTGATATACAGAAGTGCCAACTACGGATAAATGCACGGGTCATTATTATGCGACATCAAAGGCAAACAAAAAGGAAAATCTCAAGACATAGATTTAGACAACACGTCTGAAACATATAACATGAATTTAATTATTTTCAGATGTTATTTATTAAAACGATTTCGATGTTGGCGTCTTGAACCATACATGTATATTATTAAGATCAGGTAAATTCTGAGATAATACCACTGGCTAATACCACTTATTATATGACCGATACTGTTTGATATAGAAAGTGTTCTTTATTACTATAGAATTTTATACTTTTTCGTCACATATATGTTATAAAGTAACATCTGTTTTATCATGCATACTGTTTCATAATACCATGTTACAAGCAGATCCAGGTGGGGCGCACCCGGCGCCCCCCCCCTAACGGCCGCGGAACTATGTTTTTATGCCCCAAAACGCTAATTGTTCTCAATTATTTTATTCGCTCGCGTCGCTCGCGATTAATTTTAAACACATTTTTGATAGAAATATGGCCAAAACAGCCTAAAAAACGTTTACTTCAACCTTTAACACTTTTTATGATTTTCTATCCCCCCTCGTTGATAAAGTCCACGTCACCCCTAAGGTCAAATCCTGGATCCGCCACTGCATGTTAACCCATAAAGAATCACAGATCACAGAAGTATCCATCCCACTTGATTGTAAACAATTAGGTTCTGGTCGACATGACGGACAATGCGCCATTATAGTGCATGAAACACAACTTTTAATGTAATACAAAACGAACCAAGTTAAACGTTTCATATTATATGCGTTTTATCTATGTTCCTGATAATTTGTTTTGCTTTTGTTTTGTTTTACCAAACGATGCTTATGCTTGGCATTTTCCTAGCCCCTATTTAATCATCGGTACATTAAGACAGGCACACTTAAATTGTTACAACTATGAGTGATTTATGTGTGATGTTCTTTTCTTGTCTCTTATACTTTTTCGTTTAAAGAGAATATTTATTAAATTCAGAGAGCCAACAAATCATTCATGCTAAGACAAAACACAAAATAAATGTTTTCTTTCTGTTTGTTCCGTCTTGGTGTTTTACGTGTTTCTGTGTGTTGGTTCTTATACGGGCCATTTTTTCATGGTGTCCTTAAACTTGACATATCTACATTGTTTACTACATACTTTCTTTGAACATCTCTTCAATTTATATTATTTTATATTTAAAATGATTACTTCCCAAGCCACATTCTGTGTCCCTTTCATTGCAAACAGACATATATGCAATTTCAATCAAACCATAACGTTTTTTAGACTAAGTCTTGATAAACACAAAGTTAAGACAACTTATGCCAACCTTATTTATTTAACAGCCATGTACTTAATTTGTGTAAACCATTTGTAGTTGCAGCCTAGTTTACATAGGTGTAAATTATATAATAGTTTTAAAATTACGCAATACATAACTGAAGGTTTTTTAATCTGACAATTGATTCATGATTTATGTTTTACGACTGAACATCAACGCATCTCGTTTCTAACAACATTCCGTCCTTTGTACCCTGAGTAGTAGGCTTTCTGATGCATTTTAACAAACACTATACATTGTAGATTCCTGTTTACTTTGGTAAACAGTGTAACGTGATAATAAATTTAAAGTAACTATATTTTACATATGTATCCAAAAGAAAGCAGAAGGTGTTTTGTTGCCAAAAAAGGAGAAATAACACGTACAGAAGATGTATTCGACAGATCTTTACATAGGATGAGGCGAGCAACAAATACAAACGAGCTTTTCGATATTTATGAGGAAAATAACCTTCGTCTAGTTTCATGACTTTGCACTTTGATCTTTATTCAATTTATTAAACATATCTGGGAAATGCATGCTCTTTTCGAACAGGATATTTACCATTTGTTTTATTCATATTGTCAATGTCGTACTTTTTAAGGCGACATTGTAACTAGAAATAGCCCCGACGCTAGTGATTTATTATCCTACCTACCCCAAGGCTCTTTCAATCATTAAATGGCTCAACCTAGTGGACATACATGTACCTTTAAATAAGTAACGCGAAAAATCAATTATAGGTGACGGCCAATCTGCTAAGTGGTTAAGACTGTGTTTCCAAACCATATGACTGTGCGACTGTCGCATATGACTTCGATGTCCTACGTCTTTATGAGAGCAAACCGTTTTAATAAGACTGTTAACATTGCACCAGTAACAGCACACCTACCTTTGGAAACAATAATTGTACACTATGCCAGTCGACACAATTCTCAACGCTCAACGTTTTGATTTGGCATACGTTTTGTAGAAAATATAAGTCTATGTATATGTCGACCGACTGTATGCCTATACGCTCAAACTAACGATCGTTATGCACCTCAAGCAATCCAGTCATCCACAGCTTTACAATCGGGTGTTTTACGTACACTATGTTAACAAATGTACATGAAAGTGACTTTTGAAAATTATATGAAAATCTAATTTAAAAATTTGATGTCTTTGTACAGAATTTCACCGTATTTGACATTAAAACATTTACTGAAGTTAAAACTAAAACAAAACATCACATGCTAAAATAATCACCACGTCGCGAGATAAATTAGTTCAGACAAACAAAATAGTTGAGCCCTTTCAGAACTTACACCTCTAAAATAATAAACATGCGATATGTGTGTTGAATTTGGTAAAAGTATTTCGGGCTAATCTTCAAACTTACTATTACATAATGAAAACAGTAAGCCAAAGATAAACGGTTTACAGTAAAGTATAATATAACATAATGTCACAGAAAACATGACCCTGTATCTTTATTATGCGAATACCCAATTTTTTGGTGAGGTATAGCTCGCTCAGGCGCTTTTGAGTATAGTCAAATACACTAATATAATATCATAGCGCTATTTGTCCAAAGTAAGTAATGAAACATGCATTAATGTCTACATAAGGCATTTATTGATGACATTACCAGGTAGAGGTCTAGACACGCTGGTCATAATTATATCTGATTTAAGAGAGAAAAAGACGTGAATGGTTCTTTAGTGAGTATGTAAATATGATAACATCGACATGGTAAAAGACAACTGCAATGTGTACTTTGTGGTGGTTGATTACACCAACTTGTATTAAAGACATCAATCCAATTTAATAGAAATTACACTAAACTGACAGAATAGGACCATGTGATATTTTCTTCACTTATTTGTTATTCGCGTAAAGAGAATATGATTGATCGCCAGTGATTGATACAACATAATTGTCAAGGAATCCATCACTATTGATTGAAATAAATAATAATCGCTCGGATGCATATTATTGTCTTTGTTGACAACGAGAGATCCTGACAACTACAGACAGCCAACACTGTTCAGAACATGGCTGGCAGTGAACGGAACTGTATACTAATTTAATTGTTCGCTTTGTTCAGGATATAATTATAAAAGCGCACAGAACATTTTGTTTTCAAATACTTCATATTCTTCTTAAGAAGACAACAGAAATATACTGTTCAGCTATCGGTGTTTCCTTACTGTCGAAACCCTGTCTTTCAAAAAATCACCTTTTTTACATTTTGGACACATATAAAGTCATTACACAATGTATGTGTTTCATTCTATGAAAACAAAACAGTAAACATTCAAAAAAGGAAATGTATTTCAGAACTACATTCCCAATTTTAGTAATGAACTTACTTTCTTCCATTATTTAAGTAGTTGAGCTGTCACAGGATTCAATTTAAACTATCAGGGACAAGATTGGTAGTTTGAGGATAAGAAGGAAAATTATTCAATTATACAACGTAAATGATATATTCCAATATTGATGAATAGAACAGTGTATTAAACAAAATCTTCCAATTTTAAAAAAGCAGGTATCGAATTAATCTGTGAAAAAGGGTTGTTCTGAGGAACCATAGCTTACATAGAGAAACACCGGCTTCTGTTTTATTGAAGCTGTCCATCAGTGGTAATAAATAATGTTAAATCACGGATGTCCCCTAGAGCATAACTCTGTTTATATAAAATTCTAGTTATAAACTAAATCTACGATTCTTAATTATCATTTATACAATACTAACAACACAATGATGCAGTATGGGGCGACATTTTTTAAAAGAAATCGATATAATAACTAATATAAACATGCTCTGAGCAATATAAATTGAAGATTTATTGAAACAAACATACTGCAGACAACGTAGACAGAGTCAAGTTTAAAAGCACCATGATAATATGGTCCGTTCAAAAACACACCACAACAAGAAACACCCAGAACAAGACTTCACAACCACATGAATTTGTTTATGATTTTATTTATGAAAATTAATAATTCCTCTAACAAATGTTAAGTTACCGCCTTGGTACAATGAATGACTTTCATTGGGGGTTAAAACCAGTCTTCGGCATCTGCAAAGTTACACTTGCTTAACATGTTTGGAGAGAAAAAGAAATAAACTGCATTATCTTACTGTTGTTCAGAATATAATCAAGACTTGTGTGTAACATAACATCAAATAACGCGTGTTCAATCAAATAAGTGTGTACCTTTGTTGTGTAAATTTTTATTCTTCAATTAAGGTGGGATGTTCAGCAAACATCCAGCACTACATGAAGATGTTGCTTACAAAAGGATCGTAATACTGTTGCTGTTGGAAAATACTTGACTGTATTAGGTCATGGTATACATTTATTTCAAGAAAATAGTCATCGCCAATGTTGACAACCGGGTACAAGAATAAATCTACAATAGAAATGACAAAGATCCATTATCTTGAATGTATTTTATTCATTTCCATGGCGTTGTTGATTGAAATGGGCCTGGGCGCCATACCTACTATCACACTATCAGACCATGCTTTATGACTTAGTGTGTTACAAATGTATGCTACCGGCATGGAAATCACATATTGTCGTAAAAGTTAAAATCTAACTCTAAACGGTTGCATTCCGCAACACAGTTATTAAATCCCAAATTATTTTACCAAGTGTTCAACTTTTAATTTTGAAAAGTATTTATATTATTTAAGGAATATAAATATAAGCAATAACAACAGAAACTCAAGATCTGGTTTAAATAACAACAATTCAGCATTGCGTAAAGTCCTTAGTTGTTAATAACGTGTTGCCCGACAATTGAGCTTGAATTATAAACCAGAGCTATTTCGAACACTTGAAATACCGTGTATAGGATGTCTTATACGTGTATATTAAAACATCTGATCCTCAACGATTGCACTTCGCAACAAAGTTATTCAAATGCAAATTATTTTATCAAGTGTATTACATTTCATTTGGAAAAGTATTTATATTAGGTAACGATTTTTAAGATAACAACAAAAACTACAGAACTGGTTGAAAGAACAGTACATAACTGCGTAAAGTTCTTAGCTGTTAAATACTTGTGGCCCGATCCTTTTGCATGAATTGTAAACAAGAACTATTTTTACAAAATTTATCAGCGCTAAATTAGAATTAGTGAACAAGGTAATTAAACGGATGACCAAAATTAACAAAAAAGCATGTGGCCTTGAGGAGTTTTGACCCCGTGCGAGTCAGCATCGAAGAATTTTACGCCAAGCTCGTTAAGCCCTAGGCTACGATTTAAGTCGACATTTCGGACGTTCAGTCATGTTTTTACACCGAACGTCTGTATCGTATATTATTATTAAATAATCCGAAAATGTTAAACACAAAACCCATTGTCTATAGTTTTATATAGTGTACTTAGCAAAGAGCTAATTTGTCAATTTATATCTTTCTTTTTTATGTGTATATTGTGATATTTGTTTATAGATAGAACTTTATGCTGTGCACGAATACATACACATACACAGCACGTGAAACGTGTATTAAGATGTATGCTATATTGCAACTATCTTGCGAACTCTGGGTCAAAAGCGAGTCTAGATGCTGCGCTGAACAATAACTCATTGTAAATGTATCGGCATTGTGCATTATTTGTACTTATGTGATAAGTGTTGTTCAATCTTGTAATTGCAATAAAATGTTATTAGTTTTTTTCTTAGGGCTTACGTGTTTGTTCTCATAGTACGCTTCATTATCTCCTCCATAAACGCATGCATGACTCGTCGATGAATGTATATGTTGGCAATTATGTGAGTATATGTGTTTTAAGAATGAGAAATGTCAAGAAGAACGGTGATACATTTTCTAGAACAAGGGTTAATATGCGTTACGGATCCTACACACCAAGGCGCGGAAGGTAATTGGACCTCGTTATATACGCTGATGGTAAAACGGGCCATATAAAAGTGTGTAAATGACAAAATGGTCGTTAGGAAATAGATACAATATATTGGAACCTATAGTAAATTGTTCGTTATGATAACAAATCATGCATTATGTTCATTGTATACCTTTTACTTATCTAAGTATCAATTAGAATGTGTTATATAATACATGTATATATTTCGTAAAAGAAATGTTAATACGAATATACAGTTAGAAAGCGTAAATATGATTCTCTAGACATACAACCTGACCTTCGATTTAATAGCGTACAAGGAAACAAAGGTATATATGCATCTGTCATCGACTACCTATGCGTTATTGCATTGATATGTATTATTCATTCCAGGATAACAAACTTTAAAGTAGTATTTTGTGCGAATACTTCACCGCTTTGTAAAATATTAAACCACTTATCCAAAGGTTGGTACAAAGAAACAAACACTGGATCAGAATTTTTGTAAATGTTTTTTTTCTGCTACTTCATTATACACCTTTATAATGCAAAGATGATAACGTGACTAAGTGAGCTAACCACAATACATAAAATAATATTGAGGACAAAATTACAAAAACATAAAATGCTTTTCCGCGCAACGAACTGGCATTAAACTAACAATAAACATGACAAAGCGCAATGTTTACACAGCAGGAGTGATGATGACATAAATAGAAAATGAACGAAACATAGAACTAGAAAGTTGGAATATTGATGTGTTGAGTGGGTATGCTGTAACCCAAAATGCTCTCCTTTCTTGTTTAATCTTAAATACAAAATGAACAAAAAACACAAAGTAAAACCCACAAAAAAGTTAATTCTGAATGTTAAGTGTTGTTGTTATGCGTGTTTTGTGCTGTTCTTATTGTACGTTTTGTACAGGGCATTTTGTCAAGGTGCCCTCAGATTTCACCTGTCTTCATTAATTACAACAACTTCTTTGAACAACTACTGCATTTAAATTTAATCAAAACATTGTATATTAGAAGACAATCGTGTTGCTATAGGTAAACCTCGCGCTAGTAGGTGAATGTCGACCTTATTAGTTGTAAACTTTTATTCTGCGAATGACGTTGGTTGTTTGGTCCATATCCAAGTAGCAATGACGAAGTTGACTTTCGAAAGAGAAAAAAAGCAATAAGACTACACTGGGACAACGTTTGAATTCATTTGATCACAACATTCGATTAATCCAATAAAATCGTCATCGTCAATGTTGATTACCATGAACAAGAACACATAAACGACAGCGATGACAATGATCCATTATCTTGAAAGTATTTTTTTATATTTTCATGGCGTTGTTGATTGAAATGGGCGTGAAAACCACACCTACTCTCACACAGACCAGGTTACATCACTTAGTATGTTTCAAATGTATGTCATGATCCTTGTTAATGCGGGCAAGTAAAACTTGTAAACCGATAATGCTTGTACAAACATTGTTTATAGATCACGGACGCCCCAACATATTAGTAAATAGTCACTTTAGTGTTGTCACTACTTTAGTGTCATTAAAATGTCTTATAGAATAATGATGGAACCACTTTTATAAACGCAAAAATAACATATTAGGGATATAAGTTAATGTGTTTTATTGCAAATAAATCTCTTAGTCCAGTATTATATAATGAAACAATAACGATCATATTCCAATCGCAGTATTAGTGCGAGTCAGACGATACTCCCACGTATATTGCGCATTGATACCACATTCTTTTTATTTGTATGCTTTCATGGTGTATATCATTGACAATAACACCGTAATTAGCTTTACCAGTGGGGTTTAGTCTGTTTTTGGCAGGCTACGCCACGGTTCTACTTTGTGATTGGAATTTCTGCATAGTCCTAAATTATATCAAGCAGTGTAGTATTTGCTTTTTGGATATGTTAATATTTACCCGAAATGGGTTCATACCTGTAATTTGTGTGTTGGCATCACGCAGGTCAATTAAAAGATTAATATGGTTGAATATTCAATTAACATAACATGAGGAAACAATGGTGACATCCCGCCACCTTTGTGTAAAATATTTCTTAAAACTACATACGACATAGTTATTTTTCTGAATTGTGTATGCAATTATGTTCTTTATGTATGGAATACCACATTGTTCTATTTGCACAAACACTATATTGAAGAAATTGTCGGCTCTTAGTTTGTGTAAGTGAAATAAAAAGTACAGGTAAAGTAAAATGGAAAACAAATAAAAATTTATTGGCCTCCAGCGGTATTTTAATTGTTTGAACTTGCAACATGAGTTCCCTAGACGAGCGCATTTTCCATTACACTACGACTTTATTTCTTGAAGTTACCCTTTGATATATTTTTTAGAAGTGCAGAGCAGCGGGTAATCCAATGATCGAAAATGTGTACATATGCTTTGCGCTTATGTCTACTCATGAGCCAAGACGTTGGTACTCCATATAGTGTTTTAGAACTCGTTAATAAATTACATACTTGCATTATCGTGACTGGCTAAGTCAATCAGCATAATAAAAAAATAACAATAAAAATAATAAGAAGAACACGTCAACAAATAATATTAATAGATAATTAATAAGACAACTCGTCTTAACATATAACACGAATTTAATTATTCTCAGATGTTATTTATTAGATAGATTTAGATGTTGGCGTCTTGAACCATATATAAGAAGATCAGGTAAGTTCTGAGATAGACTGGCTAAATATCACTTATCATGTGACCGGTATTGTTTGATATAGAAATAGTTTTTATTATTTAAGTGTTTTATACTTTTTCGTCACATATATGTTGCAAAGTCAGATCATCTGTTTTACAATACAATACAGCCATGTTAAACCATAAAGAATCACAGTTGTATCCACCACACATGATTGTAAACAATTAAGTTCTTGTCAACACGTCGGACAAAGCGCCATTATATTCTATGAACACATCATTTTAGATCTATGTAAACAAAACGAACCCGAGTTAAACAAGTCCCATTTTATATGTTTTTATGCTTCCAATTATTTAAATTATTATTGGACAAACGATGCTTATCTTTGGCACTGTCATAGCCTTTTTATCGGTACAATAACTACACATTTAAGTTGTTTAAGCTATGCGTGATTCGTGTGTGATGTTCCAATCTTGTCTCGCAAGCTTTACCTCTCGTTTACAGAGATATATGAAAAAAATGGATTTGAATACAAATATCATTTTTTATAGTAAAATATCTGTTTTATAATGAAATGCATTCTTTAAGAAAGTATGATCAATATAGCTATATGCCTAAGATGTTGATTAATATTGCCTGTATGGTATGCTAGATACGTGTTTTATATAATAAACTGTGGTTTTCGGGTGGGTTTTTATTTAAGTAGATATTTCACTTTTTCTTTTATAGAACACTGCCTATTTCTCTTTATATTTTATGGTTTATAATTACGATATATTCTCTTGAATAAAGTGGTCCTATAGAAGAAAAGTTGATATGATCAATATACATGATAAACCATATAGTTATGAACAAGACTTAAAGCTTTCAGAGCTTAGCCTGAGCATAGGCAGTGGGAAAAAATAAAGTGTCCTACATCTAAACGACTGCATAATAAAGCACACACTCTAGATATTTTTGGCTAGTTTTGAAAACAAGTATGCACAACATAATTTCGAAAACACCATTACAAGTGTGGGGGTCGTTTTCTGTTCATATGATAAAATGGTTAGCTCAAATATTCATGCATTTAACGTTTTTTTAAGTTATTTTTGTCAAAATATTTATTCAAATCAGAAAGTCAACATATAATTTCTTTGCTGAGTCTCAAGTATACATTCAAGATAAATACGTTCTTACCATACATTATGGCATTATGTGTCCTTTTTAGTGCAAACATACGACGGATGATCCAAAATAACGTGGACTTTTCTCATAAAAACGACACCTTCCCACATAGCATTTTAAAACTATAATTAACTTAAATCGGAATTTGTGTGCTATCAGTGTTTCAAAACATTGTAGATATTATTCAAACACTTGAGATATTTAAGATTAAAATCGCACCATAAAGTTTTCAAAGACTTGACATACACAAATGATGCCAATCCTAATAATAAATTATATTAATCTACCAAGTACTTCTTTTGTTCAACTGTTTGTGTGCATCGTGATATTTGAAGGATCTGCATTAGTGTACAAGGTAATTTTGTAATCTTTGATTTACGTAATAGATATCTAAACATAATCATTAATTTTTAAAATTAAAATCTGACAATATATTTATGATTTACGACTGAACATCAACACATCAGGTTTCTTATAGCATTCCGTACTTTATGATCTGATTAGAACGTTTTCTCCGGCGCTAATCCACAATATACATAGTAAATTATACATAATTATGTATCAGAAGGTGATTCCTGCAAGTAGAAAAAAAACACGTAGAAAAGATGTATGTCGACAGATATTTACAGAGGATGAAGCGATCAACAATTAAAACCGAACTTGTTGATGTAAATGAGGACAAATCATTCTACTCGTTGCTGACTTTGCTCTTATTTTGTTTATTAAAACACAAAATGTGTTTTTGGCGGTTTGAAAGCTTCCCTGTCATCTTTATTCAACATAGGTCTGGGAATTGCATGCTCTTCTCAAACAGGCTATTTATCATTTGCTTTATTTACATTGTCAATGTCTTATTTCTAAAGGCGACATTTTAACCAGAAATAGCCCCGACAATAGTGATTTATAAGCTAAGCAAACCAAAGGCTCTTTCAATCATTTTATGTCTCAACTTAGTAGACACACCTTTATAAAAATAAATGTTTCACGACAAATCAAGTATATATGACGCCTATCTGCTATGTGGTTAACACCTTGCTTATGTACATAGTTTACAATAGATGTGTTTTACGTACACAATGTTCACAAGTGTAAATGACCATTCATTTTAAATTATATGAAAAGCGTGTTTATAATTTAACAATTATCTCTGAACTTATCAAATAAGTTATTAAATCATATTTTAAAGTGAATGGTTTGATATCTTTGTTATAAATTACACCTTAATATTGCCGTTAGAAATGAAACAAAACATCACATGTTCAAATAATCCCCACGCCGTGAGATAAATTAGTTCAGAGTTGAGCCCTTTCAGAACTTATATCACTAAGATAATAAAGATGCAAAAGGTGCTTTTATTTGATAAAACGTTTTGGTCAAATATGCAAATTCACTAGATCTATAACAAAATAAAAAGGTTAGCCAAATATAACCGGTTCACAGTAAAGTTTAATACAACATAATGTCACAGAAAACATACGCCTGTATATTTATTATGTGAGAAACCAATTCTTGGTAAGGTATGGCTTGCTCAAGCGTTTTAGTGCATAGTCAAATACACTAATATATCATTGCACTATTTATCCAAAGTAAGTAATGAAAAATGTACTAATGTCCACGAAAGGCATTTAATGATGATATTACCAGGTACAATTCTAGATACACCAGTCATATATCTGATTTACAGAAAGAAAAATACATTAATGGGTCTTTAGTGAGTGTGCAAATATCTAGATGGTGAAAGACAACTGCAACTGGCACTGGTGACCATAAGTACTGTTAAAAAGGACATGTACGTAAACTACTAAAGCAATGTCTACTTTGTAGTGTTTGATTACACCAGTTGTATTAACAAAACCAAATCAAATAGAAATTACACCACATTTGCAGGAATAGGCCCATGTGATACTTTCAACACTTATTTGCTATCCACATAAAGAGAATATGATTGATAGCCAATGATTGATACAAAATAATTGTCAAGAATTCCATCACTCTTGTTTTAAATCAATGAATGCCTCCGATGCATATTATTGTCTTTGTTGAGAATAAGAGATGATGACAACTACCAACAGCTAGCAGTGTTCAATACCTGGTTGGTAGTGAACTGAATTGAATATAATAAACTGTGTCCTACCCTTTGTTTAAATAATGATAATTAAAGCTCACAGTACATGTTGTTTTCAAACCATTCTTATGAAGACAATAGAATTATACCGGTTAAATACATGTGTAATGATGTTTCCTTACTGTTGAAACATTTCGAAAAAAACATTCACTAAATACATTTTTGGAATGAAAAATAAATGTATGGCATTTACCACAAGCGAGACCCTACCACTGATACGCTACTTGTTATTTAAATTGTAGACACATATAAAGTCATTTACACAGTGTGTGTTTCATTATATAAAAACAAAACAAAATACATTCAAAGAAACAGAACTACATTTCCCATTTTATTAAAGAATTTCTTCACTCCTTTTTATGCATGTTTAACTAGTTTAACTACCAAGACTAAATTTCAACTATCGAGGCAAGATTTGTAGTTTGAATATAAGAAGGAAAACGATGTCATTATATATACCAAGATTCATGAGTAGACGAAACAGTTCCTTAAACAAAATCATCAAATTTTAAGCTAACAAGTATCGAATTAATATGTGAAAGAGGGATGTTCTGATGAACCATAGCTTACATGGGGCAACATCAGCCTCGGTTTTATTGAGGCTGTCCATCAGGTATAATACATGATGTCAAACCACTGATGTACCTCAGAGCATAACTCTTTTAAATAATTATAAACTAAATCTACGACAATCCATGATCACCAAGGAAGATAAAACAACAACTTCACATTGATGTAGTACGGGGTGACAATTTACACAATAGATAAAAGAACTAACATAAACATATACTGAGCAATATAAACGAAAGCGATATTCAAAGAAAACATGTTGCAGATAAGGCAGACCGACCCAAGTTCAAGGGCACCATAACAACAAAACCCGTACAAAACAAACACACCACAACAAGAAACACACAGAACGTCACAAACTTTTAACATGAACTTTTTTATGTTTTAATTTATAACAAAAAAGTTCCTCCAACAAATGTTAAGTTACCGCCTTGGTAGGATAAATGACTTTCATTGGGATGAAAAGCAGTTTCTGATACAAACGTTAAAATTTGTCAACGTTTTTGCAGAAGAAAAATGCATTTACTCTCTGTACACTAGACTGTATTGCACCATTGTCATTAACCTAACATCAAATAAAATGCGTTTGCTCATATGCGTGTGGTCCTTTGTTTTGTCAACATATATTATTCGAGTAACGTGGGATGTTCATCACACATCCAAAGCTCAATGAGTTTACGTCTTGCAAAGCAGTAAAACAGATCGCAATACTGTTATATTAGGACCTAATAAAATGCATTTGTTAACGGTATACGATTAATTCAATCAAATCGTAAATGTTGATTACCATGCACAAGGGCAAAATGACAACAACTTTGACAAAGATCCATTATCATGAAAATATCGTTTTCATTTTCATGGCGTTGTTGATTGAAATGGGCGTGAACGCCACACCCACCCTCCCACAAACCTTGCTGTACCACTATGTCACTCTGTGTGTTACAAATGTATGTCATCACCATGGATATCACAACATAAAACATTAATAATGTTCCATATAATAATTCAGGTGTAGTGGTTTAATTAAAAATAACTCCTTTGAACACATATTAAGGTAAAACACTTTAAATTCCGGTTACATGATGTTAAAACATATTGCCTTTTTATTAAAACATCTGACCTTTCACGGTTGCATTCCGCAGCAAAGTTATTCAATAACATTTTTGATCAAGCTTTTAAATTTTACTTCTTAATAGTATTTATATTATTTAACGATTATAAAGACACGCAGAAAAACCAGAAAGTAGAGAATCGGTTAAAATAACAACAATACAAAATTGCGTCTTAGTTCTTAGTTGTAAATAACTTGTGACCCGAACATTTTGCATGCATTATAAACTTTAACTATTTTCAAAAAATAGTGTTTAAACGAAAAGAATCTGGCCTCGAGCACTTTTGACCTCGTGATATGCATTTTGTAAGGCAACGTTTTCAGTCGACATTTCGTTATTTTAGTAATGTATTTAAACCTTACGTTGTATTGCGCATTAAAAAGACCTCAAATAATTAGCATACAATCCATTGTTTATAGATTTATCAAATTTTCTTAGCTAAACGCTAATTAGCCAGTTTATATTCTTCACATTTATGTGTATATTTTGATAGTTATAACATGTTTATATATATATATATATATATATATATATATATATATATATATATATATATATATATATATATATATATATATATTT
>Ga0224511_10000243_pt1 | contig 22853 bp, 11 predicted proteins | sample SF_May12_sed_USG_2_FD_169988 | JGI IMG/M metagenome (GOLD analysis project Ga0224511, IMG submission 169988) | Sediment microbial communities from San Francisco Bay, California, United States - SF_May12_sed_USGS_8_1 | ecosystem: Environmental > Aquatic > Marine > Sediment | place: USA...
CATCATGTTTACTTTCGGTAAATGTAGAATGACGTCACAGTGCGACACATAACACTAAAACTTGTTTGTTTTGCGACGGTTGTGCCCCTTTTTTAAACGGTTAATACTTTTAAGTAAACGTTTTTTTTATTAAACTGTACATAAGCTGAGTAAAAACTAGTAAACAATAAAAGCCTAAGTATGTATTGAAAAAATACGAAATGTGTTTGGGGAGGCTATAAGAATAGCCTTACATCTTGCAGAAGCTATCTTAAAATAGCAACATTCTAAAAATAGCGGGGAATTCCTGACATCAATAGTGTTTTCCGTACCTTTGCGCGGTGATAAGGCTAACGGTGTTCATCGAGGAATGAACTTTATTCGTCCGGTAAAGGATATTGAAGCAATGGAAATAGAGGTGTAAATATATACTCGTAATATTAACCTACAATGCCATATATTGCCATTTATATTAGATTAAAAGAGTAAACAAACAAACTAAAAATGTAAAAATGACATTCGCTACTTGCATTTTCTTCACGATGACTCTACTAAAGTTACATTATTAACGTATGTTCTCGTCTATAGGTTAAGTTCAGCTATTTTCAATATCAATTCAAATTGAGACTTCAACTTCCTGATTTAGACACAATGGTTTAGTGAGTATGTATTGAAATAATACATACTCCACATTAAATCGTTCACTGCCACCAAAAGGTTTGTTTACATAGTATTTATCGTCTTAACCCTCTACAACTCTATTTTTGTAACAATTTGGTTCAGTATCGTATATATCAGTGTCTTTTTATAAGTATTGCCGATATTTAGGTTCACATCGTAGCGATAATATTCCTATATAACGTATAAACCTTGATAATAATGCATTATAACAGTTTGTGGTTTTCCCCTTTCATCAGTTTAATATTAGTTCAGCCGTGCATCTGTGTGTTGACATACGCGTGTCCAGAGGCTTCTGTGCTGCTGTAGTCATCATTCCGTGTCTGAAGTTCCGTGTAGTTGCTTGAAGGTCGTGATCGTTCCTCAAGATCGGTGTAATTGCATTCTGCTTGGTTTGCCTCGACCGAACTGCCATTGTAACTCGTACTCTTGGTTTTTGATCGTACTTTCTTGCTAAAAATGGCATTTGTCACGATAGTCTTATTGTGGATATACATTGTAAAGCATGAGTCTATATTAGTAAGAATTGTGTTTTAATTTCTTACATAAACACGTATTCTAAATAAAATAGTATATTAATATAAATACACATACTAAGCCTGTGGAAGACTTACCGAACACAATACACCAAATTCAGCAGAAGAAGTACACCAAAGAGCGTCCAGCCAACAGTCGCCACAATAACAACTGATTGAGTTTGTGGTTCACCTGACACTGTTAATTAAAACAAGAACAGACAAATTATTGGTCACATGAAAACCTTTGCAAATTCATTTAGGTGAATGTGAACAAATTATGTTTGAGTTTAATTTATAACTGTAAGAAAAACTTGGACATTCGCCTGACACTGTTTATAAAAACAAAAAACAGGCACATTATTGGTCACGTGAAAACTTTTGCAAATTAATGTATGTGAATGAGAACAAATAATGCTAATGCCTTGATAATAATTTACACTTGTAAGAAAAACTTGCACATACGTGTCTATTTTTAAACTGTTGCACTTAGTAAGATAAAAAAGTGTTGTATAACTTGTGCATTTCCTTGGTCAGTGTTATAAACATTATACAGTTATTAACTTATTAGCTGTGACATAAACTGTAATATGGACCAACGAATAACTAAAGACGGAGGCGATAGTCCAGATCAATAATGATTTATCCGGTCTATATTAACAGCATATTTCACAGCTTATCAGTAAATTATTATTACATGAACTATAAACCATATTTGACATTTTTACTTTATTTGTTAACTGACTATACTGAAACTTGTAAATATATATATTTCACAATGCATCAGTTGACGTCAGTTTTTCGTTGTAAAAATGTATCGGTAAATAACAGCTGAGGCAGGTCAATATAAATTTTTATTGAATAGAAAATTTTGGAAGTGTGACATACAGAGTGGTATGTATTTACAGTTCATGTAATAGTCTTTATGTGCAGTTTCTAAAGCATTTAATATCATTTAATTGTAAATATTGATCACCTTTAACGCATGCAGGCTCGTCTCCGCTCCATTTGTTCAACTGTTCGCAAACGCGCTCTATGACGTTATTTGAAATTGTATAACCCTGGTCGCATATTGGTAGGATTTCACTTCCAAAGTCATAACTTGATTCATTCTTGTTATACCGTCCATTTGATATTGTGCCCGGTTGAAAACAGATAATGCGTTGACATGTCAGATCATACCCATTCCAAGAGTTGTGTCCTACACATTTGCGTTTTATATCCACGGTGTTCGAAACACAATATCCAGTGTCGCATGTCAGTAGAAGAATGGTCCCGTAATCGTAGGTTGATTGGCTTCCATTATAGCGTCCGTTGTTTGGCGTACTGGGGGAAGAACAGGTTATACTAGGTAAACACGTTGGATCATCTCCGCTCCATGTGTTATCTGCGATACACCTTCGTGTTAAACTTGATCCATTTAAATAATATCCGTCATTACATTCAGGCGAAATTCCATCATTATAACTGTAAGGTGCGTTGTTTGAACCGTCATCATAGTAACCATTCGCTAAGGTAGGCAAACTGTTACACGTTATAATGGGAACGCAAGATGGATCTGATCCAGACCAGCGTTCATCTTCCTGACATGTTCTTGCTGTAGAAGGTGACGTTGTGTGGCCTGGTTGTGAACAGTGTGGTTGAATGGTGGCCCCGTAAGGTAGATATGTTGTGGATATTTGATTGCCGTTCATTGTGTAGAAGCCGTTATGAATACTTGGTATCACACAAGTTAAATATCTACACGACGGTTCAGGTACCCATGATCTGTCCGATTGACACGTTGTGTCCAAGCTGCTGGGTGCATATCCTACATTGCAGGTTATGGTCACGACGTCTCCAGACTTATAGATAGTCTTTGATTGGCTAGACGCCTGTTCATGTGTAACAGCTGGTGAACTGCACACCTCTTAAAAAGAGAAAAAACATACATTAATCAATTATGGTATATTATATTGAAAATAACGTAAACTATTTCATATTCAGGTTATGGTCACCACGTCTTGAGACTTATAAATTGTCTTCGATGGGCTCATAACCTGTCCATCTGCTATAGTTGGTGAACTGCAAACCTCCTCAAAGAAACATTTAAGCAATCATAGAAACATTATAGTTTTTAACATTTAGAAAATAACTAATCATTTGCTATTGCTGATAAATTTAATCGACTTGTTAAATGGCCAACACACATACACCGAAAACATGCATGTGGCAAAATAATATACATGTATATTAGTAAAATAAAACAATGCTTACCTGCAAATACTTCCACCTCACATAACATTAGGTAATCGGTTGTAGATATCTTTACATATCGCCACGACTGATCACTAGATATAGGAATCATAATTATATCCTGGCACACGGGATACGCTTGGTTTGTATATTCCCCAGAACAGTTTGCTACATTTGACTGATCACGATGCAGCTCTGTTCCATTTCCATCTATGCTGGTAGAACCGGTGATCACCATTCCACTAAGACGTGCACGTACAGCTGAATAAGGTATATATGAACAACTATCAAGTTAAACACACACTTGATATTTACGTCCATATTACAAAAAAGAACTGTATTGTTTTGTACTTTTGACTTAACTGTAAAGACTGTTATTTAAACTATGTAATTAAACATGCTTATAACATATGTGTTACGCTCGACATTATGCTAAATGCATTAATAGTATCCAGGTAAACACATCGCAATTATAAAGTAATGTCCGGAAAATAATTGCGTGGCTGTAAGTTAACATGCGGATACATTCTACCTGACTGTACTTGATAATTAATGCAAATAAGACTCAACAAATATAAATCCTTTCACGAACTCAACACATAAGAGTGAAATGTTTTGGACATGATTTATTTTTGCGTTAAAACGCTGGGGGTTAATTTATGAATTCAACCCCTACAATATAATTTCTATTGAATTGCATATTATCAGGGTAACGTACGTCGTCTATCCCTGTTGTAAATCTTAATCCCCGTTAGTCTGTATGTGTCGCCCAGGTCAACCCTCCACCAGGTCTCAGTGGCGCCTGTGTTATACAAATCAGTGTGGGCACAGTCGGTACATGTAACACTGCCTGAATGGGTTGTGTCGCCATCAACTGCTTTGTTTGATTTTCCATCCCCGAGGACCCCAGGGTACTGATATGTGCTCTTGCTGAAGGCAATATTAGGACCTGTTAAAGCAATAGGTAAATGCTTTAAACAGGACACAGGACCTAAACTAAACATTTAAATGTTATTTTGAAAAAATGTATTTGAACAATATAAACACTTATCGGTTTGTTTTAACGTCCTGTGCATTTTTTCCTGATGCTTAAAACATTTACTTTAGATTACATTAACTAAAAAATATGTCATCGAACAAAATTCAGTTTAGATGTATACGTTATATTTTAAAGCATAATTTAAGATGCTTTTAATGATAATATATTGTTCTTTTTCTTTTGTAGATCTTTCCACGTTTATTTTTTTCATGCATTTTAACAGATCTGATTTTTGCCCGACAAAACAGCGTTAGGGAATTTAGATATACATTTGTACACATATAAAATACACTGTATGTATTACTATACACCATTTGGCTATAAACTTCGTGTTAATTTATACATTAAATACATTAAATACTTCCCTAATTCTTTACTTAACTCGTTGTTTATCTTATTGCGAGAGAACGAAAAAAGCCGACTAAAAGTGTGAAATGAGTGAACCGTAAGTCGGTTATAAATTACATAAATTTTTTATACAAAATTAAATTATTTACTCATTTGCCTGCATTTATTTTGCATTAAATCACAATATATGAACCTTTATCTACAAATACAGTTAAGGTCAAAAATAGAAATTGACATTCAGAATCGTATAAAAACTTTGTGTTTAAATATGTTTAAACCTTAAGTAAATATAACTCGGATTAAACGTAAAATTTAGACACAAAAAGTACAATGGCAATGCAATTGTGACGTTTGACGATGCTACATGTGTACACTCAGTTCGATAAGTGACTTTGTTGTTGGCAATTGCATATATTTCCCCCCTTCAACATATGTATTAAACAAATAAGCAACATGAATTTACCTCCAAAAAAATCCACCGCGAAGCAAACGATTATATTCCAAAACACGAAGATTGTAAAAAGTATGTATTTCATGTCACATTGCAAACAAACTCATTGAATACTTGTCTGTGCTATATTTTCATCTGCCTACTTGTCCACACTTTAAGTAAGAATACAATGTTGATCTTGTTTTCAATATTGCGTTTTGAAATGTGTTCACTTCCTCATTCTTGTTACATGGTTAAACATGGGGATATTCTCTACTAATTTCCAATACAAAGTTTACTTACAAAATGTACAAAACAGAACGCGTGCTATAATGATTTAAACATGTTTGTAATTCGCTCCGTAAACGTATACTAGGTTTGTTTACTACCGGTCACCGATTGCATTTTATAGTTTAATCTCTTCTTAATGGTATATTAAGAAATATGTATATCATGTTTAACACACCTTTTTATAACTTACGATATCACTTAACATAAATGAGGGTGACACCCCCTCTTTTGTTACGCAGTATTCGGGGGTGTTTTAGACGGTATGCAGTACGCAAAGGGTCGGTATGCAGTACGCAAAATTCCTGTTTTGTCGTACGCAGGCAACAAGTTTTCAACAACTATAATCTTTACTCAATGGTAACTGTGTGTATTACATAGTCATATTTGTCAAAATTAAAATATCAAAGTTGGAGGAAAAGAACAAAAAAGTCTTTATATAAAACTTATAATAAATATTTTTCATCGACAATGAACAGTTAAGCAGATATTTGATGGATATATATTCTGCAATTTACTTAAACACAATTGGGACCTTTAAATGATTTAAGTCTATGTTACGTCAAAATGACGTCACAAAACTATTTCGTGCAGTATCAACGCATTGTTTATAAAATTAAATATAAATAGTAATTATAAAGATATTTTACCGATACTTCACCAGATTATTTGACACATGTTATGTTACCATTGATGCAATAATCAGAAAAGTAGGTGAAGTGTTACATCCCCAGTCCTGAAAGTTTATGAATGACCCTCGTTCTTGTTTTTGTATTTACCTCTGTTTGCAAAACAATTACTTGTAATGACAAGCTGTTGTCGTACTTAATTTTGATAAACTGTATAATAGGACGATATAAAATAAATCTTGATATGAGTATGTTTTTACTTTCTATATTAACACAAGTTTTATTATACAATCATTGTATAAGTAAAAGAGCATTATCTATTAAATTGATAATTAAACATCCAGTTACCTATGATTTGTATACAAAATAATGAGCCCATTTAATATCTCTCCCCTGTGTGTGTGCAGATTGCGAAGGGCTTATAGCCGGTGCTTGTGATTATCAGCAAACTGAAACATGTTGACGCCATCACTGAAAATGCTCTGACAGTATTCACATCCTTGTCCTACGGAACGTCACGTCGGTACCCACTTGGCCATTCACATACCGATGCGTTGATGTTGCATTTATACAGTTCATCATGGATGTTGCATTTATACAGTTCATCATGATACATTTTATTTAACATTTTTATGAAATATGTTTTAACTAAAGAACAAAAACTAGTGTAACTTTAACGCTTACTATCCATTCACGTGCATATTTGTGACAAAGTTCAGTGAGGTGTGTTCACTACACACCTAAGGTTTATTACACATTGTGTCTTGCTCTATGTCCTGTATTTTGCTCAAAAATCAAGGTAAGGGCAACTATTTGTCCTTACTACATCTTAGGTACTAGTTATGTGAATTGCAAGTAAATTCATCTCCAAATTGCGATGATGTGACCCGCACGGTTTCCATTTCCGTAACCGAAACATCAAAGTCGCCCTGGCGTTAAAAAGTCAAACAGGTGTCAAAATACAACTTTGTTCCTATAACGAGACGTGCTACTAATTACCAGCACAGTGTCAAGCGCTTTCTCTTTAGCTAAAATGTCAATGTCACACTTGGGTCAGAAGTGGAATTGTGTCTGCAACATCCGTTTTACACCCTATTGATTTTGTGCATTGAATACAATATTGGTATCAAAATAGTTTTATAAAACAAAAGATGGACACTCATCCCCATATAAAGACAGTATCATGCGTTTCCGGACGCTCAGTTTTCATCTGATTCTCTTCCCCGGCAACGTTGAATAAACGTGAAGATCAACGTTAAAATATGGTTGAAATAAGGTTGAAAATGGGAGTAAATCTAAACGTTGAACATCAACGTTGACAACGTTGATATCAACGTTTAATAAACGTTAATTCAACGCTATATCAACATTTATTTAAGGTTGAAGGTAAGCCCTTAACCCTTCGAAAATGATTATTTTACAAAAACAGTGTTAAAGTTGGTTAAAATATTGTTAGCTAATGTTAAAATAAGGTTGATCAACGTTTAAATGAGGTTGATCAACGTTGAACATTGTTGAAATGAGGGTTATCAACGTTGAAACAAGGTTGGTCGACGTTGAAATGAGGTTGATCGACGCTGATACCCAGCAGACATTTTATATTAGGCCGATAACGGCCTGATATCATCTCAATATCGGGCCAATATCGGATTTCAATTAGCGTTCAGTAAGCGTTTTTTCAACAACAAAAAATCCAGTGTGTATAAGACAAATTTTATTCAACAAATTCTACCATAAAATAATTTCTGAAAAATTTAATTGTCATGCAAATATTTTCTTTTCTTTTCTCTTGTTGTTTCCTATGAATTCGTGTTGGGGGAATTTGTTTCAGATAACCTGTCGTTATCGGGCCGATGTACTAAAATTTAACAAAAGAATGAAACAGATATACCCATGCTTGCTTGGATAACGAAAATAAAACTATATCAACGACTTTAACGTTGATTCAACGTTGAGCAACGTTAAAACACTAACAAAACTACCTTCATAAGTTCCTGTATCAATGAACATAAAATAAGTCGCAACCCAATTTAGCATACTAAGTAATGATCAAAATACACTTTTTATGCTTTATGTTTTTTATGAATGTGAAAACAAAACAGAACAATAAGTAATATTTATTTTGCAAATATTACTTTTTAAATAATCAGAATACATTTTATAATTATAGTAAAGCCAAATTTATTTATACATGTAAAAGATAAATTGAATTTTATTAACTGATATAAAAAACACACTCGTACACATATCCGGATTACACATTGCAAAATAAAAACAAGTGGACCAAGAAGGTCCTGGAACGCTCACCTGAGACAGGAGATTTTCAAGAGTTCAGTGTTCCTTTATGTACAACAGGTGACACACGGGAGTTCTAAATATGAAGGCTATAGTTTTCAAATGAAAAGAAGTAGGTCAATGGTTCAAGTTTAATGTTATAAAATGTCAAAGTTCTATTCCACAAACTAAGTTGTGTAAGTGGTAAAATTTTGAAGGCCTTAGCTTTACTAGTAAACTTAATAATTGTCGAAGATTTGACGTAGTTTGTTTACCCTCCATGCCCCATATTCGAATGTGGCCTAGATAATGTCAAGATAAACATTCTGACCAAGTTATATCAAAATCGGGCCACAACAGTGTAAACACGAATTTACTCAGATTTGATCTGGTGACCAAACGTTTGACCCAATATGACCGATATTCAAATTTGGCCTACATACTGTGAAGACAAACGTTATGACAATGTTTCATCAAACTCAGGTCAAATGTGGCATCTAGATTGTCAACAAGAATTTTCTAAGATTTTACCTGGAAACATACTTTTAAATCCTACATGACCCATATTTAAGCTCGTTCTAGATATTGTCAAGGGAAACATTCTAACCAAGTTCCATTAAAATCAGGTCGCAAATCTGGCCTCTAGAGTGTAAACAAGATGTTTTTAAGATTTGACGTGGTGACCTTGTTTTCGACCCGATAAGTCCCATATTTGAACTCATCCTAAATATTGTCAGAACAAACATACTGACCAGGTATCATTAAAATCCGTTTGCAAATTTGGCCTCTAGTGTGTAAACAAGAAGTTTCTAAGATTTGACCTGGTGACCTAGTTTTTGATCCGACATGACTCTTTTTCGAACTTGGCCTAAATATTGTCAATACAAATTCTGACCAAGTTCCATAAAAGTCGTATCACAAATGTGGTCTCTATAGTGTAAACATCAAATGCTGACGCACCACGGACGACAGATGACGACGGACGACGGACACTGACCACAATAACTCACCATGAGCCATTTGTGCTCAGGTGAGCTAATTATAAATCCTCTTAAAGATGCTTTGTATGTATCTCGATACATTTGTTCTATCAAAAGAACCGTAAAAATTCAATGCAAACGGAATGACAACATTTCCTGACATATACTGGCTTTTGCTGTAAAAAAAATTAACATTAGGAATCTAACACGTACCCCTTGCACCGCAGCCCGATGCGTTACTGATACTATGTATCGGTCAGAGCGTTTTAGTGATTTAACGTTAAGCACGGACAAAAAACAAACAACGCTTTTTAATGATGTGATATTTTTTATGTGATACAACTGTTCATTTTTAAATCTTAATTTCTTTATTCTGATTCTTAAAACACATAAGCAATATATCTGTATTCAATAACATATCCTCTCTATGACTTTTACTTACATATTTTAGGACCACATGATATTCATGTACTATTTATTATATAAACCATGTTGCTGTGCATTTTATGCTAAAATAAATCTTATCTTATCTTATTAACCCATAAATAGTAGGCTACGTTTTCAAGTCGTATGATGTTACACTTGTATTTTAACATGCAGACATAATGATAGTTGGCAGGCTCTCATATTTGAAGAAATATGATTTACCGCTTAATTGTAATTAAAAATGTAAACAATTCTAGTCGCAAGGTACAAACGTAGCATTTTTATGTACAATACCAGACAACTAGAGCTTTGTCACATAATGTGACTAACAACCACACACCGCTTTGTCTCGTGCATGCCAGCCATATTGATGAACCAATGTGTAAAATATGGTAGTTTTACCCACACACTTGTAACATTGTATATTGACATACACTAAAGTATTTATGCTATATTAGTATGGGTTAATACAATCCCATATGAACGCCATTTAGTGTTTGTTACACACGACTAACGAAAGTTCCGACCGACATGATGACTCCATCAGGCCTCATCAACACGTCGATTTCTGGGTAAATGCACTGTTAGAGGGTCAATTAAGGATCACACCCCGTACATATGTGTACACTGTTAATATACCATACACCATTCAGTCCATGGAACAGATATAGGTACATACAGGCCCTTCACGCACTTTCAATACTTATTTCTGTTTTCAAGTGTCTTTTTGCACATTGCGATACAGTCATATTGTACAAAACATTAGTATGAGTTGCAGTAAATATAATTATAAACCCTTGGACAATGTGAAGGGCTTCAGTTCATCATCAGCAATATTTTCTTTTACAGTAAATATTTCTCACAACAACCTTCGACTGTTTAACCCAAGAGCTTAAAGGTTGCCTTGGATTTCTTGCCTGACTGTCCCTCAATGACCTCCGCGTGTATCTCAGTGTCTCCGAATATTAAACAAAGATTGGCGGAACGATCTAGACCAGATCCTGGGATATCTATTAAAAACTCCCCTATCTTTATACAACCAATGTCCGTCACAAAATAGGGGTCCTTTTTGTCCGAGGCAAAGATGTCGAAATTCATTTGCTTCTGATATGTGTGGAGAACTGTGTATGTCTTGGTTACCGTGCTTGTGCCACTTGGAACAGCCTCGCCCATACGTACGTGGATATCAAATCTATCTTTGCATTTAACATCACCGTGTCCGTCAACAAACTTCTTCCCGGCTGGATCTACTCCCTCTCTAAATGCAATAGCTACGCCAGTGCCGTAGGTATATCGACATCGTCTTTCTTGAATTACTGATGGATCATGGCCAAACATTACGGCGCCTTTGAGAACAACAAGGCCAGGTTCGCTGGGAACGACCACTTGCTTACCTGGAAGCGCTTTCTTTACTGCATCTTGTAGCATCAGACATTCGGAAAATCCTCCTACCATCAGAATTGTTGGTACATATTTGACTTTTTCGTCCTGGAAAAGCAATCCTAGGTGGTATGCTGCACTAACACATGCGTTATTAAACAGAGTGTTTGCAACATCAGGCTCTAATATTAACTTGCCTTTAACGCACTTAATATTTTTCTCGTACTTCGATGAAGCTAGATGATTTTGGATGGTCTTATCCTGCTTTGCCTGAAACCGTTCGTTTAATTCGGCGGGAACTTTTAAAATGACCCTTTCATCCAAGCTTGATTTCTTCCGCTTTTTCATTTCGAAATCTCGAAACAACTCACAATATTCAGCCATGTCGTCTCTTTGAAATTCGTCAATGACTTCCTCTCCGACAATGTCTTGTAACAGGGCCCTGTATGTAGAATTAAAAAAAAACTACATCTACACATTAAAGATCATACAAAAGTATGAAATAAGTATGTGCGCGGTTTTGAATTGCTATGTTAAGTATCAAGTTCTTCAGGCGAAATTAAATACGGTTGATAAGTCGGCGCAATGTGAAATGACCATTGACTTCGCTGGTGCGTTTTACGTCCGTAAAGTTACTGAAAACAGACTGTAATTAATACTTGTCTAGAAGAGTTTACAATTAATATTATATTATGGTTTCTTTAGTTTAAACATTTAAATTAACCCAGAAACATATAAATAAATTATAAGGACTGTTGTATTTTCTTTGTCGTACATATTAAGTATAAACACTCTGGTGGAGGTATAAAAATAAACCTAGACACAATTTCAAACCCCTGTCCGAGCTTTTAAATTTAACATGCGCATCGAAAATAGGAAATGATTTTTAAATATGTCGCGCGTCAATACCAAAATATATATGAGCAAAAGAAGTGAATGTGAATAAAATCCCAAAGCTTTGTCCTAACTAGAATTGACGTAGCCACGGTCTGCCAAGAGTACGATATTTAAATATATTTTAATGTTGAAATATATTTGTCTTCCAACAAATTCTAAGGTAAACATAAAATTCTCATATGCGACGCATATCAATGTTGAAGTATATGCAATGCCATATAAAAACCAATTTGTCCATGGCGAGGGTAGAGTCTGGACAACGTTTTACTAGTTTTGACCATAACCCCCATTAAGGCTTTAGACCCATCATTAGGAAATATTCTGTCCAAAAGCAAGGATACAGCTTGTAATTATATCTGAATGCAAACACCAAGTTGTATGCTTGCTTTCGACAGTTGACATTGACAAACTGTACCAGCTGTGAGTCTGTGACAAAAGTTTATTACCTCCCCTTGGCAATTTTTGTTTAATAAGTTATCTCCCTTTAAAACTGGAAATATGCTGTTTTCTCAGTTTTTCCATGGTAAAGTTCAGATTTTTTTTTGCAATATGAATCAAAATAATAATATAAAGCTATCCAACGGAAGAATTTGCTGAAAAAAACAATAAAGGTTCAAATAATACTAGAAATTGTATATTTTCCATAAGCTTCAATGTAAAATTCATTGGGATTATCTTCCCTAACTTAAACATATCTTTGAAAAAGAAATAGTGAAACAGTTGTTTTTTTAACAGTGTGTATATATATGAAATTTTATTTAATTATTGCCATCCAGTAATAAGAATATGAAAAGGGTGGTCCTAAATCGTTAAGTAAAAATATTTACACTTCTATTTCCATTGCTTCAATATCATTTACCGCACGAATGAAATTCGTTCCTAAATGAACACCGTTAGCCGTATCACCGCGCAAATGTACGGAACACATTTATGACGTAAGGAATTCCCCGCTATTTTTAGAATGTTGCTATTTTAAGATAGCTTCTACTAGATTTAAGGCTTTTCTTATAGCCCCCAAACAAATTTCGTATTTCTCAATACAGACGTCGACTTTCATTGATTGTTGTTACTCAGTTTTTGTACAGTTTAATACAAATACGTCCTCTTTTAATTTTGTATCCGTTCAAAAAGGGGCAAAACCGTCGCAATGAAAACACGTTTTAATGGTATGTGTCGCACTGTGACGTCATTCTACAACTACCGGAAGTAAACACGATGCAGCTGTTTTGACAGATTCTCAGATCCATTGAATGATGATAAAGAAATCCGGTTTAGTGTATGCAAAATTGACCTGTTACCGCTTAGTTTGACCACAGCGTTTTAAGTTTCAAAAGGATTCGTGCTTGCAACAATCAAGGTAACCATTTGTAACAAGTAATATCTAAATATGTCAAACATGATGAAGCAACAGCCCGGACTAACAAACCCGGACACACCAAATAATCGACGGTTATATCGCATGCGGTGAACAGTTAGTAAAAAACCTACATTTCTGTAAAACTAAACCTACGTAGTTGAAGATGATAAGTATGTACCTTGAAACCCGTACAATCGGTCACAAATTGTGTAATATGTCAAGTAAACTAAATGAATTAACATTGCAAAAAGAATTGGAAAATTGCATGACAAATAACGTGTTTTAGACAGAAAGGGTAAAACACAGCAACAAAATCAAACATAAAAACCCTTGTCAAAGTCGAGATTTGAACCCAGGACCTCCCACACGGCAGTCGAATGCGTTACCTCAGGACCAATGAATCAACTAAAATATCGATTGTAGTCATGCCAGTTAACAGTTTTAACGCAATATGTCGAAGCGTAAATAAACAAATCATTTTCAAGTAGTTCATGTTTTCTGTAATATTTTAATATGCATAAATATCTATATTTGGTAGATTGTCATATCTACGGGAATAGATTGCACTGCTTAAATATGGTTAAAATGTAATATGTAAACACTTCTGACTAAACAATATACAGGCATAGCATTTTAGGTATGCACTGTGACGCCGCTTAACGCGCCTGCCGCATAAACGGCTTCAAATCCATTTATGCGTTGAAATGCAACGCAAAAACAGCTTCACTCCGCTTGTGCGTTGAAAATCAACGCATAAAGGGAAGATTGCTTATATGCGGCACAACTGTGCCTTTTTGCCGCAATAAGAGACTATCCTATGGTAAGTTGGAGGAAAAAAATGATATGGTATTCTTCTTCTTTGTCAAAATGTTTGTCTAGGCAATATCTAGGCTAAGTTCAAATCTGGCTCTTGACGTGTCAAAATCTAGGTCACCCAGATGTTAGATTTACTTTGCTTACTCTACAGAGGCTGTTATATGACCAATTTTGAAACGTAGTAAAAATGTTCTTTAGGACAATTATCTAGACGAAGTTCTAATCTGGGTAATGTCTGTTTAATGACTAGGTCACAAGGTCCAAAAAACCTTGTTTACACCGTAGGCCACATTTGTGATTAAGTATGCTATATAATTCTAAGGTATAATATTATAATGTAATATTTCATAATACTAATACTGCATATATTTCGGACATGGTAATATACTAAAACCCATGTCACACCAGAGTGGCGTCCTCACAGCGTTCCCACAGCGTTTAAAAAATGCAGGTCGCCGAGGTGCGCGCTGTGCAAACGCCAGCAACGCTGTGGAAACGCTATGGGAACACTGTGCAATCGCCAAAGCGTTGACAATGTATTTTGATAATAAAACAAATGATCATAAAATGAATTTAAATAAATGTTGTATTCATTATAATAAATGTTCTATGCTGACGTTACATTATACATGTATAAAGCATTTTATGTTGACACGTGTTTTGTTTTCCGAAAAAGACTTGTTTCATTTACATTAAAAATACGTCTTTAATACACAAACATAGATCCATAACGTTGGGGTTGTCTATGCGGCAAAAGTATGCCTTTTTGACGCATAAAGGGTGTGCCGTTTATGCGTTGCATTTCAACGCATGAATGGATTTGAAGCCGTTTATGCGGCAGGCGCGTTTTGCGGCGCACAATGCACGCGTACAAAAACACGTTGTATGACAAAAGCATAGCTTAATGATAAGCTTAGTTTGTTATCAGGATTTGCATTTGTCAATAATTTCTTTGACTTTTTTCGTTTTCCTCTTCCGTTGTCGCAATTATAATGTGTCTACATAATGTTAATGCATGCTCTACAAATAGCTGTAACAGGTCTGTAAACCAGTATAATCATAACTTCATTGTTAAATAGAAAGTACATAGTTAGCAAAATTGTGTAATTAGGATCATTGATGAAAAAGTACAAATATATTAACGTCTAATTGTTGGGCTACATCAAGAAATTTTTTATTAATTTAACATTAATAACATTAATTAAGCTCGATTGCGAAGCAAGTTATAGTAATCACTTTTAAAAGCCAGGTAGCAGCTGGTAACATTTTTATAACATATTTGGTATAACGCAGTCGGGGATTGAACCCACGGGGCGAATGCTCCCACTGATGCACCGCTTAGGTAACAGTAAAATAAAAAAATACCGCTTTATTATGTAGGCTGGGCTTCCTGATTGCTTTTCCATGTCTTAGTTAAATTAACTTAATATACAATAACGCATGTATGTTGGTTGAGAAGAACGAATGTGTATTGTTTTTGTTGGTATTGATGAGAATAGGTGACATTTAAAAAAAACTGCTCATGTTTTCACTAGCATGTTAAAGAGGAAAATATTGACTCAAGCATCTTTATTATAAGCATACCGGAAAGCCTTGTCTACGTAGGTGCCTCCCCAGTTCCCACCGCTGGCCTTGTACAGCTCTCGAAGTCCGCCACCGACCGCAACCTCGTACACCGTGATGTCCACTGTACCACCTTTATACAAAACACGAAAATACAGAAAACAATGAGAAACGTATATAAATATAATATTTTGATCTTTAAGGGTACTTGTTGACTGGATTTAACATTTAGTACAACCGTAAAAACCGTGTCACACTTGCCTTCATACATGAAGTTTTTTATCAACGCTGCACACATTTGTTACCTAGGGCCGATCTTACAAAGTAACATAGATAGATAACTTTTATTCCTCCAATGTCAGGAGAGCGATAACATATTTACAAAAATATGAACAAAATAACATATATAAATGGTAGTATGTACATGACCATGACAGACCAAAATCCAAAATCTATTAAAATTCTTAACCCAACCGACCGTCTGCAGTGTTTTATTACTGAGTAAAGGTTCGGATTATTTTATTTCAAGGTTTAATGTTCACTCCATGTAGAAAATGACAGAAATTTAACATGTTAAGCAGAAAGCTATTTCGAATTTTAATATTAACATAGCTCACCTTCCAGTAATTTCGCCCCACATTTGCTGTTCGCCTTAAATAAGCTATATACTCTACTTGTGAAAATCGTTAAGGCTATCATGCGTGAAGAAAACATTGAATGATTCAGAAATCAGACATTGCATCTTTAAGACAAGCACAAACAATATACCTGCATTGTCCATTTACCAAAGTCGAAATAAGAAATATGTGTAATATTTACCGCCAGCATCAAACACGAGGTATGTAGACTTCGGTGCCAACGACGATCCTATTTCACCTATAGGAAGGTTCATGCAGCACACGGCAGCAGCTTCCGGTTCGAGGGCAATCAGCAGCTGATTGCCCGGGATCCCCGCCTGAAGTACGAACCAGCACGATTTAAGTGTGTCATTTGCTTTGCACACACAAGCAATGATATGCATGTTTTAATCGATGTGTAAACTATTGAAATACCTTAATTGCACACTCTCGCATAAACTGTTTAGCAGGTTCGTTCCAGATGGCTGGAACGGTGATGACCCATCGAATACTTGTATTGTTTACGTCGGCTGGTAATTGCTTATGACACTGTTCACAAAGGTGTTCTTTCAGCCACTGTTCACTGACACTTGATTCGCCTGCTAACTTTTTGCGACACTGTGCACATGTGTGGTCATTGAGCCACTGGATACTGACATTTAATATGTCGGGCAATTGCTTACGACACTCATCCAACAAGTGGTGTGTGAGGTACCGGATACTCGCACTAAATACATCAATGGCTGGCATACTTTTGCCCATTTCGTCTTCTATCTCGAACGTTCGCTGAAGTGTCTGCAATACCAAGGATCTCACTTGTAGCCTTTGCAGCACATTGAAACTATACAACATTAAATATTATCTTAAAATCAAGTTATATTGATACATATAATATCTAGGTAAATATGTCAGTCATAATATGTGCATATTTTTTATTTATAGTAGAATATACAGTTTGAGTTTTCAAGACTAGTAAAATAATCTCATACAAACCATCTTGTCAAAAAGCCTCATTTTGAAATGGCGGAAAAAGTAAACGTCTTTGTGCTCATCGAAACTTGCAAGCTCGTAATACCGATCTTCTGCCTCGGACCCGAATTTGATGAAGTTTTTGTCTTTGTCAAACAGCACACAGGTTGACGTCTTTTGGGACATGAATGTCCCATTGTTCCAATTGTAGGCGAATACCTTGACATACAAAGATATATCTATAGCTGCCTTCATAACTAATGAACATGTGTGCTACCTTTATTCTAAGCGGTATGAATACAGCTTAATACTGTTAATCCTTTTTATAAAGATGATGATGAGATTTTGTACAATATAACACATATAAACTGAAGATATGTTCAAATATAGAATGTTTTAAACAATGTCGATATGTCAAGTTTAAGGGCACCGTGACAAAATGGCCCGTACAAAAACTAACACACAGAACGACACAAAAACACGTACAACATCATGACGCAACAGACATTTAGAAAAACTATATTTTTGTGTTTTTTGGATTTTTCTTTTTTCTTTTCTTTTTTATTTATAATTATTATTTATAATTTCTTACATGTCTGGATACTGATTGTACCGCTGAGTTTTACTTGAGGTTATATTTTCTAGAAATAACTTTTACCACAGAAAACTGTAATTGATTTTATCAAAAGATTTTCGAAGTCAACAAAACACTGTATTCACTCTCCATCTAGCCTCTTTAGAAGTATCAGGGAGTATATTTAGCGAGTATATCATTATATTTTGATCCTGTTTAATTTGATGTTTTTGTGTCACCCCTTTAAATATTGGGTCAATATAACCTAAACTTCATTTAATTAAGGCTAGCGCTTCATTGGTAATTTGCCAGTTTTACCATTGCTTTCAGGATCGCCTCAACGAAGCAGAATGAAATTCACTTCTTATATTTACATTCTTAAATAAATAAATGCGCTATGTTTAAGTTTAATTTCACATATAATTGCTTGATTTTAAGTGAATAAAAAACTATGTCAGCGGGAGGAAAATGATGTCACTCCTTCCCTCAGGACACATTCTAGTTATTTATTACGCGCTATAAAAAGAACTTCAAATTTAATAATAATTTCTTTAAAGTCACGGGTCGTAAATTAAAACTGTTATTGTTAAAGTACACACACTGATAACTACACTACTTAAAAGGGCGCAACTAATAAACCATGTCGTTTGAGTATTGAGTGTCTAGTGCAGCTAAATTTTTGTATTGTGTACTTTTCGTGGAAAAATTAAAACAAGTTTGTGTGTTTTTCTAAAGCTTTTGTACGCTAATTGGTGAAGAAAAAATAAGTAGTGTCTGTTTATAATACAATCTTCATCAAATACATAAAGGGTTTTGCTATAAAAAACAAGTCGTTGGAGTTAAAGTTGGGAATAAACAGTTAAACTAGTCAATCACCAAAAACACCAATGAAATGTGTGCTTTGTAATCATCATTTGTTTCATCATCATATATTAATATGTGTTCAATAAAAGAAGTTTCATATCACGTCTTAAATAATCACGTTTGAAAACTAAAACGTACCAAGCAGCATGCTCTGAATATCTACTCCAATATAATACTTTAAAGTCATAAACAGTATTGAAGTTATCAATATGATCAAATTATAAGTAAGTGTGTGTGTCCGCGGCATTCTGTATCATTTAATCAGACCTGATATATTTTTCCTACCCTGAGGTGTCTACTTACAGATGCGATGTACGATGATTATTTTCGGGACCAGATATCTTTGTTCACTTAAGCTGTTCTAAATATGAAATACAACACAAGCGTCTTCACTAAAGTGAACATGTTTATTTAGTCATAAAACACAGCGTGTCTCCTTTACAGCAGTAGAATAAATATTATTTAAGTGTCTACACTTCATTTCAACTAAACTGTCTTTTAAAGTCTATGCAAAATCTTCATATATCAATTTCAAATAATATCTGCGTATAAAGATAGTAGGGAGGCGAAGTTATCTGAAACATCGATTTATTAAACAATAAAATGTTAACAGTAGCTAGCTAGAAATGAAGCTCTTAGATGGTATATCTCTCTCTCTCGTTTTGAATTTATAGATATTGTGTCTATATATTGGTACCATTTAAGTTAATTTAAGCACACATTTTGCAGTACGTTAAATTACTAAATGAAATAGCATTGCAAACGAAATAACAACAGTTCATAACTAATACAAGTGTTTGGACCAACACATTTATGACAAAACAAAAAAGCCAAACATAAATCCTTGTCGGACTTAAGCTTGAAGGTGGTACCTTTTGGCACCGCAGTCTGATGTGTTTCCTAACCAACTGTTTGTATCCATTGTATTCAATCTATTTATTATTTTCTATGGGATTCCAACGTTAAGTATGGATCATAATACATAAACAAACTAAAACCATATTGACGGGTTATACTTCAAAAGAGTAAGTGTTGCTAATAGTTCAACATGTATGGATTATTATATTTGGCATTGCCTCATACTAAGGGAGTAGGGTTTACTGATGAATTATGGTTAAAATGTAAAACGTAAACATTATCGAAAAATGACACATATTGCAATATGATGTAAAATAGTAACGCTGAAACGTTCAAAGAAAAATTAGGAAATCATAAGCTTAATATATGTACTGCTATTTATAATCAGTAATAGCCATAGCATGATAGCCATTTTTACCTGTAATGGATCACGCGTAAAATCCCAACGGGTTGAAAACGCATATCCGGAGTAAGCGGTGCCAAAGTCGATGGCAGCAACTATCAAAAAGTTATTTCCCGCCATTTTTAACCATTCTTTGTTGATTGGAACCAAGGGTAGCTAACAAAAAATGTTCTACTGTTACTGTTATATTGACATTTACTTATAAATAAGCATAATTAACAACTAATATGATTAAATCAATAATCTTTTTATAACTTTATGAAAAAAGATAGAAATGATGATGGAAATAATAATAATAATAATAATAATAATAATAATAATAATAATAATAATAATAATAATAATAATAATTATAATGGAAGAAAAATGCTGTAAAAAGTTTGAAAAAAATAAAAATAAAGACGAACCCAGTGTAGTAGCAGTACAAAGGGATGGGAATTGTTTCTTTACATGTATAGCCGTAGAGTTATTTGAAGACGCTTCTATGCAGCAGGAAAACAACCAGGGTAGCTCTTGTGGAGCCAAGAGGTGCGCTGCCTGTCATCACATCATCGCGGCCGAGACGTTCACACGTGCAGAAGGCAAAACGTTTAGGGTACGCAACCAGTTAACGTGTCGATCCACAATCGTTGTGTACGCCGTGTACTGCAAGAAATGCCACAAAAGCTTGTGTGTTGGGAATCAGAGAGTCCATCTACAAGCACCACATACTGAACCTCTCCGGTATTAGAAAAATACAAATCGACCCAGCTGTCTAGCATTTTATACCAACGGTCAAGACGTTGCAGATTTATCGGTCATGGTGCGTAAGAAGTTGAATGGTAGTGCCGTTTACCGGAAGACAATAAAACAGCTGTGGAGGAACAAGTTAAGGACATTGCGACCCTACGGCATAAATACCAAAGAGTAGCACGGAACAGCGCGTCAGTACGTAAAGTCGAAGCTCGTGCCGAAACAACGTCGACGTCACCTACGTAATATTGTCATTTTGAAGAAAAAGAGTACCGCTGAAAGCGCTACGGCAATTATATAAGCGTTTTGAATAGTTATACATGTATATGTAAAACCTTAATGGTGTATATAACTGTACTTACGTAATCGTTGATGTACCTCAATAAGAGATGGCCAAACGACTACATGTAGATACTAAAGAACTTATCCTACGAATTCATTAAAGTTTTCTTACGATTTTAACTGATTTACTTTTTTCACGACATCTCTTATCTTACGCAAATACAAGTAACACTCATCTGCTGTTCAGCGAAAGAGGGAACAGTGTAAATCATGCGAACCAGTCTTCCTTTTAAGCGCTACTTAAACATAAATTATGACATATCAAACCACGCTCACATTTCGCGCACTCGTTCTCCTTGAAGAATATGCTGCTACAATATATTTCGCTTCCTGTAATCCAATAAAAGACTGTTTAGTTTCATTTTGAATACTAGATCAAAATAAATTTTAAAGTTTTCATTCATTGATGCACGATAGCGAAACATGAAACATGTATTTTGCAAATAAGGCCACACAAAATCATTTTTCGTGTAACAACTTGAAAATATATTAGGTAAATTGATTTTAAAGAATAATGTGTGTGTTTCTTGTTGCCCGACCCTAGTTAGAAAATGAAAGCGACCGGAAAGGTTTGAGGCGTTCATATTAAAATTTTGTTTTTTAATTTCAAGCCGAAGTCTTGGCTATATAATGTGCGTAAAACAATTAAAACAAGTGAAAATACATCCCGACCATAGCAACAGCGTTTATTTCAATTTCTGTTTCGAATAGGATCGGACTGTATGGTTTAAAGAGAGAAACAAAGCAATGAAATCTTATACATGTATATTAAAAAAATGTATCGAGTCCGCTTGCGGTGAGCTCGACATAACACATTTTTATGCCCCGCCATTCGAAGAATGGTGGACGGGCATTAAGTGTTTCCCCTGTCCTTGCGTGTGTTCGTCCGTCCGTCCGTCCGGCCGTCCGTCCGTCCGAAATTTGGTGTCCGCTTAATAACGTTTGAAAGACTGTATCGATTCAATTTGAATTTGGTATGTTGATAAATAATATCAAAACACAGGTCAAGTTCGATTTGGATTACAATCCACTAATTTTTGACGGAGTTATGGGCCTTTGTGGAAAACATAGTCAATGCATTTAGCGGGGACATCCGTGTCCTATGGACACATTTCTAGTATGTTCTGTTTGTATGTGCTCGCGTCCGCATTTGGGGTTTGCGGATTGTTACTACAAACCGTTTTTAAGATATTACTATACCTCAGTACAATCTATACACCTGACCATTTATTTGAATGTGAATATATTTAACAAAAAAAACATTGCCGTGTGTTTTATTGTCCGCCACTGTGTGGTGAATTTATAACTGTAATCTAGTGTTAAGGTAAACTTATTATAGGGATTGTTGCCAGCATTAGATATATGCATTCTTTACCTTGATAAGCTGGAGTGTCGCGTGCAAACATTATTTTGAAACCTCAAATGTGTGATGTTTGTCAAGTTGGCGGCCTAGCGGCCCAGCGGCCTGGCGGCGTCAAGTGCGATTTTTCGGTATGCCGCCTACGTTTATCCTTGGTGCGATCTAAGAAATCAGAGTATCATTGAAAGCCGATTTCGACGGCCTTTCAAATGGTACCAGTTGTATTACGCACACTTTAAAGATGAAAAGGTGAACACACGAGAAACGAAAACGCGCGTTTTCTTCGAGGTTTTACTCAGC
>Ga0224511_10000244_pt1 | contig 22832 bp, 15 predicted proteins | sample SF_May12_sed_USG_2_FD_169988 | JGI IMG/M metagenome (GOLD analysis project Ga0224511, IMG submission 169988) | Sediment microbial communities from San Francisco Bay, California, United States - SF_May12_sed_USGS_8_1 | ecosystem: Environmental > Aquatic > Marine > Sediment | place: USA...
TCTGCTCATCGTCCTTTATTAGAATGGTTTCGTGGTCGGTTGAGATAGTGCTTGTGAAGACGTCACTTATTTCGCGGTTCTGCACGCCGTGGTTAAATGCGTACAGAGTGTAGCAATCGGAAGCGCATTTTGATAGACTATTAACACTTTTGGGTTTCTTGTTTGACATAATTATTTTGAAAACAGCATGTGACGTCATCCTGGTTTTATATGATATTGAATTCAGGTTAGCACAAAGTTACCGTTTAAATATGCTTTCCCTATATTTTTAAACCAAAATTGTTTACATCTTACTTCTTAGCGATACGTAAAGCGGTATAAAGCATAAATCCTACTTCCTTAAATGTGCGAAACCGCCAAATAAAGTTATCCCAGTACGTTAAAATATTTAAGAAAAATGGCTATGTTGAAAAAGTGTGACCCGCAAAATTGGCTTTGTTTGTTCATGTTTCGATCCATTACATTGAAACAGTTAAATAGCTTGACTGCAACCGATACTTTCAGTTGACTCGGTTGCCGAGAGGTAACGCTTCAGACTGTGGTGCAAGAGGTCCCGGGTTTGATTTTCGGCTTTGCCAAACATTGTTACGTTTACTTTTTTGTTTTGTTGTTTTTGTTGTGAATTTGTTTTTGGCCAAAAATACATTGTTGATATGCAATTTTGCAATTCCGTTTGCTATGTTAATTCATTTCTGATACCAAACATATATATATATCAAATATTTATGTTTTTCTTGTGTTGTTGTGATTTTACTTTTTTGTCCAAAAACACATTATTTACATGAAATTACGCAATTCCTTTTGCAATGTTAATTCATTTGGTATACTTAACATACTGCAAAGTTTGTGACCAATTATAAGGGTACAAAATTACAGACCTAGCATCTTTAAATGTGTCCACAGAATGTCATTTGTAAAATGTACAATAAAAAAGTTAATTGTAGTTACTCTGTACACAAATAAAATTGGCTTCTTTTTAATATATTACATCAGGTTTTGGCAGAAATTCTAGTAAGTCTAAAGTCAAATAAAAGTTTGTATGTACTTTCATAATTTGCAATCAGGCAAAATAGGTATTATGGGTATTTCATACAGGGCAGTTCTTGATTTATTATAAAGATGGCAATCCAACAGAAAATGACTCTCATCCTCAATTACATTGCAAAATGGTCATTTAAACGCCTTTCCTCAGACAATTTATTGAGTTAAACTGGTTTAAGTCCAAAGTAGCCAGATGTTTTCTTAACCAAATATGTCTATTCTTACAACTACTAGCCAGCACCTTAGCTGATGCTTCAAGAAAAATACGCTTGTTTTAGCCTATGTGATATGGTATAACCAATTTAAAAATGTATATTAACGCTTTAATTCGCATTATTTATTAGAAATACTTGGTTTTAATGCAGTATTATAGAAAATAATATTGTCAATGTTATTCACTATCCTGTACCGGAATGTAGTAATGTCTTATGTATGAAATGTTAAATGGAATTTGTTACACATACCTGTATATGCTCATTGTAAATAATAAACGTTCTTTTTCTTCGTCTACTTCTTCCGTGGTGCAAAACATACGAGACCAATAACAGGCAGCATTTGATGTCCATTGTCTTATACTAGGCGGGAACCGTCCCGTTTCTCATTTAACATTGCTGCATTTCGAGTGTACCTGCAAACTCATAAATAGAACCTCATTGCCGATATTGGACAGCAAACATACAAGTATATTCTTGTGTCAATGTTGGTTGACGTATAATTTGTCGGAACAGACTGGACGTACTGTCTTTAAATATTCATATATATAATTGTTGCCATTATGAGGTGTGTATGTTTAACTACAGTTGTTTCCATATTTAGGTACAATACTATTAATACTCTGGCCGAGTTCTTTGTGTTCTGTATTCTATACATACATGTATATGTAGGACGTACTGTCTTTAAATATTCATATATATAATTGTTGCCATTATGAGGTGTGTATGGTTTACGACAGTTGTTTCCATATTTAGGTACAATACTAATAATACACTGGCCGAGTTCTGTATTCTATAGTATACATGTAGTTGTAGTAGTAGTAGAAGTAGTAGTAGCAGTAGCAGTAGCAGTAGCAGTAGCAGTAGCAGTAGCAGTAGCAGCAGCAGCAGCACTACTATAGTAGTAAATGACGCAATTGTGCAGTAAGCTTATACAAACATTTTACCATCTTCTAAAGCCAGGACATTTCAATAAAAGCGTTGCAACGATGTTCCTAGAGCATCGGAAAGATACAAGTTTTTTAACTCTTGCAGTTTCCCAGATCAACAGATAAATTACATTTGTGAACTAATTGCAAGATCCATAAAGAACATATTAAGGTACCACGATGAAGGTTTCCGAAAGAATGTTCTTTTATGTGCAACAGGACAAGATCTCAGGGGAGTCTTAATTATTAAAATTCAGTCATTTTACCGTATTCTATTTATATTAAATTTACAATTTGTTGAGGTTTTGTGCGTTCGCAACCCTTGGTTGCGGTGGGAAAAAAACAATGGTTACCTTGTAAACCTGTTTGGAAATTGCCGGGAAAATGTATTTTACTGATACGGATTCACTGTAGCTCTATTATCAAATCATGAAATTACGGGTTACGTGATAAAACCGTTGTTGAAAGCAGGAACAGCTCAAATGTCTATAAATCAAATCATTTCCTGTAAACGAATAAACAAACTTACGTGACTGGAGTTCAGTTTTAATATTTTATAACCTCTTGCATGTCTTGGTACCATTGACGACGGTTTGCTTTGTCGGTTCTTTTACCAAAATAAATGGTATCGACCTGTGAACTTTTACCTTCTGGTGGTGGAAATATTAGGCAGGGTTGTTCATAAAGTTGTTAGACATTTATTGATGATGGTGATCAACTTGTGTATGCCTTATTTAAGGATGGCAACTGCTCGAACACGATATGCGATTTTGAGTATTGCAACAACAATTAATTAAGGTCAACGTCACATAAAACACAAGAAAAGCAGGTCCAGTATGTGTCCGTTACAAGACTGAGGGACAACTGTATAGTATGTTAATGCTTATTTGCTAGGATAATTAAAATGTACACAGCATCAATTAATACCCACTGATTATTCTATATAGTTGACATTTGTTTGAAAAACAACAGAAGTCAATCAGCAATCAACGTTCGTGTAGGTTACAATGCCACTTTTCTGATCTGGATCGTTTACCTTGTAACACGAATACATTTTAAACACCCCACGTCTACCGTTCTACTAATCGCGGGTTGACCAGAATTATTGGCAACGAATTGTTCAGACGAAAGTGACTGTTCGTGTTCTCAGCAAGAACTCATGGACACTCCGTATTTCGGCAATACCATTTAAAAGCCTTACAACTACAACAGTAAGTAATATTTCAGTTACTTCAATAATTATAAACACGCTCAGTATTTGTGAAACTAATAATGAGTTCCAGTGTTTGTAACAATCATAGTTTTATGTGAATTAAATTAAATAGTATTGAATTTAGATTGTTGTTAAACACCTAAAAGGCAATATTTTTTATAAAAATAACGGTGTTATCAACTGTACATTAAAAATTATGTTTGTTGGAATTGTATTCCTCGCACTATATTCTTTATTTGTACATGTATGAGGTTTTTACCACTCTAACACGGTGAATAAACGATGTCGTTTTTTTTCTCGTTTCAGTGCGGAAAGTTCTTATTATGACCTGCCGCAGAAAGTTTTGCGCTACTTTTGTAGCCATTGTGATTTTGATTATCGTGAATAAAACTGTATTATTTACGTGGGAAGCTCATATAAAACGAGAACAGCAGCAGAAGCAATTGACCAAAGACAGGAACATCGCGAATGTGAAAAGAATTTCTAAAAAATTTGAACTTTTCAATAAAAAATATGAAAGAGAAAAGTTGAGCTACAGTTCTGAAGATTGGACGGCGCCAGCCGATCTAAGAAAAAGTACACTTAAAGATATTCTTAACCGTTCAAAATCAGACATAAAAATGCGCACGCAAAACGAACTAAACGGACCAGAAAGTTACAAACTGTATATCGCTGACACCTTGCCAAACGAGATACAAAACCAGCTGATCAACTTGCACAAATTCAACTATTCCATGAACAACATGTACGCGTGCAGCGGTCACGTGTTGGTCGTCATTTTGGTAAGCAGCGAGCCGCGTCACGTTGAGGAGAGGTCGCAGATTCGGCGCACGTGGGGCTCCGTGCGCTACTTCTCCGGGGCGACCATCGTGACTATGTTTCTGATAGGACACACTTCCGGCGACAACCGGTTACAGGCGAACCTTGAACGCGAGAGTCAAGAAAATCTGGACCTTGTGCAGGGTGAATTTGTTGATTCTATAAAGAATTCCACGTATAAGGCGGTAATGGGTTTGGACTGGGTAGGCAGATATTGCGGTAGTGCTAAGTTCGTGCTCAAAGTTGACGACGCAACAATGATTGACCCTTACCACTTGGTCAATTATTTGCTGCAGAAATCCCCTGACGGAGACATTGAAAACTTCTTGTACTGTTCAGTGTCCAGAAACCAAAGCCCAGTGAGAAACGTTAGTGATAAACTGTTTGTGTCAGAAAAGGAATACATGTATGCCAAATACCCAACATATTGCGAGGGATTTGCGTACATCATGTCACGTGACGTCAGTAGAAAACTGTATGACGCCACACGCGCACTAAGGCCGTTTTCGCTGGATGACGTCTACCTCACCGGCTTCGGGGCTTTCATCGCTGACGTGGATCATACAGAGATGGAGAGCGGACATGCCCATAAACCCATGTTAAAGAAATATTTGTCGAAAAACATCAGATCGGTTTTGTTTCTACAGGCACACACCGACGCGTTCAGAAACAATTGGGATAATGCTTGGAATGATATTCAAGCAGTTAACAAAATTTAAAAGTTAATCAACTACTTACTGCTTCTGTTGTCAAGGAGAAAAACAAAACATGATTTCGTTGATGCATCCTGGGAAGTATCCTCATGCTTATATTCTACCTTTCTCTTTGAATTGTAATAACCCGCGTTAATTTTGTTTTTTTGCCTAATCTCTGGTTTAATGTAAAAAAAGGGACCGCTTTATCAGTGATTTCTAAGAACTTAATAATACGATTACAGTCTGCAATACCAATTACACATCTAACTATACAACAGCTCTTTACAATTTCTTTGTAAAACGAGTAAAACAATTGTTTGCTATACTAAGTCGCGCAAGGTATATTAAAAATTGTTTGCTTGATAAAATTACTGTAGTTTGTTTCCTGTCTCATACGTATATATACATATAATCCGTCACTGGGATTTTATGTTAGTAGCAGTGCATTCAATTTACTTATGGAACGCCACTTGCGGGGGGGTTGCTTTTGTTTAGCGACGCACTCGGACGCTTTGCCCATTCGGCGTCGAAACATATACAGATTGTTAGTTTCTGTTAGTGGCCAATAGTGCAAATTAAGCTACTGGAGCGCCCACCACACATGACAAACCACGTTCTGTAACGTACCCAGTGTAAAGCACTGATACACGGGAGCATTTTAATTTTAAGTAATTTTAGTTGGAGTGAGGGGGGATCGAACTCGCAATCCCTGGGTCGCCACTAAGCCAAATCCCCTCGTGGAACGACACCTTACTGTTGCCTTGTTAATTAGTGTTGTTGTTTTTCACATAATTTGCTCAACTTACTTGACCCATTGTCATAGAGTGATATTAAAATCATTTGCTCATCTTTCAACACGTGTGTGTTTGTACACCCTTGACAGTGTGATGTTAATCTGTATGTGCAAGAGTATGATTTGTGTTTCAAGTGTACCACAATTTTATGTATTTAATTAAGATATTTGTCATGCTTGTTTGTAATTGTATTGCATCTTGGTGCATAAAATAAAACAATGAATTCTAACTCTAACTTTGTTGTTCAGTCCACGTGGTTTAAAGTTGTTCTTATGAGTCTGCAGAAGTTACCGTTAGTATGATTTGGGATGCAATGATTTGTACACATACATTCCATGTTTCATTTAAAGTGCATGGCGTCAGATTTGAGCTGGAAAAAACTTTTACGGTAATTGCGTTATTTCGTGTTTTTGTCTGGAAGAAAAGATTTACTCCGTAATTGAAGGGTAACATTTGCAATTAAACAATGTGGACAATTTTAAGATAACCTGTATACATGTATTATGCTGGACTCTAATTTCAATGTTCTGCTCTAAGTTCGACATATTTTAATATATTTACAGATTTTTATGTGACAAAAACCCAATTTTGTTAATTATAAATTTGCCCGTGTCATCGACTTAACAAGTATTCATTTTAAAATGTTGTTATTTAATTCAATTTGAGTTTTGACCTCTACGGCGGAGCAATTTTTTGACCTAAGTGGCTTAACAAAGAACAACTTTGATAAAGGACGTCTAGATGATGTTATAAACCAAATAAAGCTCTGGGCACTTTGTTTTAAATGTATTTTAAAACCTTTTTTGCTCAACCCTGTTACCAACATCTTCAACCAAACTTAGCATTTTGAACAATTTTGGTAGGGGGCACCCCAAGGATCATTCCTGTGAAATTTGTTCAAATTTAGGTAAACGGTTTCAGGGGAGATGTTGCTGTAGAAAAATAGAAACACACGACGGACGACGGTTGACGCACGGACAACGACCGGTCAAAATAGCTCACCGAGAGCATTGTGTGCTTAGTTTTTTTTGTATCTGTTAAGTTTCTTTATTAATGGTTGTTTGTGCTTGGAGCCAGTGAGTAACCTTTTGAGGTCGATGTATTTTACAAAATGTATATTTTGTACGCATAGTCAGTATTTCTATTGTCTATACTCAGTATACAAAACGCATAGGTATTGTGAACAGATAAAAACGCATATTTCTGGATTTGATATTAATAAATGAAAGCGTTTGAAATTATTTCTCATGACATACGTTTTAAAATAAAGGACAACATATAATTATGTAAACTGCTTTCCGGTGTTCATGATTACATGAAGGCATGTGCAAATGATTAAAAAAAAGTTTTTATTTGATTCCTTTAATTTGCCACATGCTATGATATATGGCATAATGCTAGAAAAAGGAACGACTACGTGTAGAGATAGTACCTTTTATTATGATTTTTCATTGTATTTTATTATATAATAACAGGAATTCAAAAACAGTTCAATAGTTTTAATAAAAGTATTTAAGCATTTGAAAATGTTCACTTTCACATCATAAGGTGTTTGAGCAACTGTTGGTAAATAAAGTTAGGAATCTTAATGGTATTTCCACTAATATATTGTAATCGTAATGTGTTAAGGTTGTTGTTTGTGAAGTCTTTGAATAGCGTTCCAGGCCGTTGACCAATGCTGTTTCTGGTCACGGAATTCAATGCTGAGAAACATGGAGCTACCAATATCGTTGTTAATGTGTTCTTCTTGCATGATATTGTAACTGTGGCCGTCTATCATGTCAGTATGGGTGACGTTCGCCTTTAACGCCAGCAGTCCCGTCACATACACGTGATCCTGCCAGAATGACGTCACCGTTCTCGCAGCCTCCAACAACTGGCTGGCCGTTACTCCCGACATGACGAAGGCCATGTTGTCGCAATGGGGAGGAAATGTGTCGTAGGGATAGTCTTTCATCGTGACAAACAGTTTGTCTGAAGGATTCCTGGACGGCGCGAAGTCTTGGAGCGTTGAGCAATAGAGGAGCTTGTCGGAAGTGCCGGTCTCACGCGCCAGGAGGAAGTCAATCAGGTGGTACGGGTCCACCATCGTCTCGTCGTTCGTCATCAGCACATAGTCGGCGTGTTCGCAGTGAGTGTCAAACCACGAAAGTCCCATAATACTTTTGTACGTTTGGTTTCTAAAGTGTTCTACAAAGTCGCCAACAACAATGTCCCCATAGAGAGTATTTTCTTTGAGCAACTCCTGCTGTAACCCGTTGTCCGGGTACTTGCTGTGACCCGTCATAAACACCGTGCGGATGCGCTTGTCCCTATATGACGTCACAGAGCCCCACGTGTCCCTCACGTCGCGTCTTTCCAGAATATGTTCCGGTTCAGACCTCACTACGACCAGAAGAAAGGTCGGTGGCGTGCAGTGTTGGCTGTCAATGATATAAGTAAACTTATGTTGGTTAATAAGTGGGTTCTGCGCCGTTTCCGGTTCCGCGACGAGCACGCGGTCCATGTAGTCTGGCTGTTGGTCGAAATGAAAAACATCATCCACGTATACGGAGGCGGTTTTCACAGTGAAGATTAGAGATAGAAAGAAGAAAGCGATCCATGATGATGCCATTTCCTGTAGACAGAAACTACCATTACTATCATTAGATAAAACTATTTGAAAATGCACGTAAATAAAATGTGTACATAAATGCACCGGTAGCAATAAGATATTATCAGAGTACAGAAAGTAACATACCGGTTTAATTTGATTGACGAGATTGCGTCTTGTTAATTTGTACGTCAGATTCGATGTTTAGCTTGATAGTTAGGCTAATTTGCGTTTTCTGTTGTTCCCAAGAACGTGGCGTCATATATACCTATCCTTCAGAAGCAAACATTCATAATTAATGTGTTGACAAAATTGGCAGAATCGGAGAAGTCAAAGAACATTCAGATTCCGATATGAACCTGCTTCAACCGTGTGTGATCGTCAATTTTTCCACACTTTGATTGCACTGGTCACGCATTAGGGTTTTCCCTGGCGTCTTTGAGAGGAGGTCGTTAACATTTTATGTGTGGCTGCTTTTAGCCCTGGGGTATCGTGCTTTACATCAGGTTGATTGGGAAGGTGCGTCACTCAGAGCCTGTATAGACGTTAATCATGGGCTTACTTCTGAACGCGGATATCGTAAAATTGTATTTATGAAGAACGTCGCGTAGAAAGCTATTGTTAAGGTGTTTTTTCCGTGTTGTTCTGTCCGAAACCGAGATAAGTCCGTGCGTGCGTCAACCCATACAAGATATTTGACTCTGCAACTTGACTTACTTCCAAAACAAATTAATCAAGCTTTAAAATTCTCAAATATGCCCTACAGCCCCTACTTGAAATATAACACGTACCGGTAAACAGTGTTAACGTAGAACAGTAATAATTCAACTGTTACGGTAGTACTTTGGGAAAAATATGGTTATATACTCATGCTGTTTAATAATGTAATTATGTTTTTTACATTACATATAATTATGATAGATACAGCAAAAATAACCGTCTAACTACTGCATAATAATGAATTCGATGGCCTAAATTATGGCGCATTTTTCACATTTGTGCATGGGTAAGTGCAGTTTAAACTGTGTAAATAAGAGAGAAAACAGAATAATATCAATATTTTACACACTTTCGCGTGCTATGAATGATAACGTCAATCACAAAACGGTTTCCACGCGTACATATTTACGTGCATGATGCTATTAGTGCACGATAACTTCGAACTGGCACGCGATGTGCACCGCGTGGCGTTAAAACTAAGATAACATGGCGCAAATAAATTCTAGTATCTGCGCCAAGAACACTCGGGGTTATCCGCATGATCTGCTAATGAAATTAATTAAACACGTTTAGTAACATTCCAGACGACAAAAACGAACAAATGTCCACCTAAAATCAGATGTTGAGGTTTCACAAGGAAACGACCATCTTAAACGACACCATCATTATAACGACACGTGTCTGATAAATGTGCACGTCATCTCAACCACCGTTAAGTTAATTTTACAGTAACACGTTGAAGATAGTCACAAGCAGCCACCCGCCTATGTTGTTTAGGTAAGTAAACATTCAGATAAGAAAACGTCCATCTCTTTCACCATTTATTAAAGTAGACTTGTAGTCTTACAATCCTAACCAAACAAATCTCTCATAAACAAACAAGTACAGTATAAACACGCAGCAACAATTTATGACATTTATGCCTTATAAACATTCAGCAACAAAATATGACATTTATGCCTTATAAACATGTAGCAACAAAATATGACAGTTATGCCTTATAAACATGCAGCAACAAAATATGACATTTACTGAACGTGTACGCAATTTCGGCCGGTACGCAAGTATTCGGCCACCCCGGTAAATAGCGTTTGGGACAGTAAACATGTCTTGAACCCAGGATAATGTGTTCCAAATTTTGATTAATAAAAATCAACACAACTCGAGTATTGCGCAAATAACATCAAAAAGTGTCCGAAATTGCGTACACGTCCAGTATGTCTTATGATTATTCTTTCAACAGATTTTCATACATAAAACACACTATGTTGCATACATGTATACTATAGTCGATTGTATGTCATGTGATTTTGAACCCAGCAGTTCTAAGGTGGAGAATACTCTGGAACCAGAACGTTTGGCACAGTAATATAAGCATGTTTGGGTCCAGTGCTAGACCAGCAGTCATCATAATTTATTTACTTTACATCCCGCATACGATGCAGATATTTCTAAATACAGTGTTTTCCTTGAATACACTGGCATGTGCAAACAAGTGAAATGAAGGCACATGTTGGGCATGTGCAAACAAGTGAAATGAAGGCACATGTTGGGCATGTGCAAACAAGTGAAATGAAGGCACATGTTGAACTACAAAAAATACTATTAAATCAAAATCTGTACAGCACCGATGGACATGCAACCACCAACACCAATATCAGTCTAGATAGTGGTTAATAAATGTTTAGGGAAGCACCCAAATGCATAGTTCCACAACTTTTTAATCTCCGCCCACATTTGCTGAAATCCATTGTTCATGTGATAAGGTTTAATACAAACAGGAAGTACTCTTTCTATTGTATATACTAGGTCAGATTGTCACCTGACAATATATCCTTAATCAATTGGTTTAAAATTTGACATGTACTGTTATAAATGATCATGATTGACAGTTGTGGAACTGTCCATTCAGTGAAGAATAGATATATTGCTCTCTTTTACACTTCATGAGAAGAAATAAAACTGTCTACTCTTTAAATTCATCACAATATGCTGAAGTATTACATGTCTTAATTCTTGTTTTTCCTCCCAAACCTAGCATTATAAATATAGACTAAGTGAATGAGGTATTTTTAGCAACTACAAAACATATCTTTTACAATGTGGCTTAATTGAGACATGTTTCAAGTACTTTTTTCATTACATTGCCAATTACCACAAGCATGGTTTTACATGTATCATATACTTGAGACTGCCACTGAGTGTAGATCTATGTACATTGTATTTCAGGAAAGCACAGATTAGACTAGACGACAAAGAAACAATTAACCACAATACATACTAACCATGTGGATAAAACTAATTGATACATACAGTCTACTTGAGTGGGTGAATAACCCATTAAAGGGCCACAAATCATGCCTGCATACATATAAAGCACATGGACTTGTTTTCCCTGCCATTATTATGCTGTTATATCACAGTGGGTGACTAGGACCAGCCAGGCACCAAATTCACCATGGTACAATGGTCATGTGAGAGCAAATACATAGCCATGGTATCGCAAACATGTTAGAAATATGGCATTAGTGCATATCCTATAATGCATTCTGATAATTCAATGAACACATTCACATTAAATTATAAGTTGTAATCACATATGAAAATATTTAACATTTACACTTAACAGTCATTCTATTATAAAGCTCACTATCGTCAATATAAAAAAAATATAATTATTATTCAATTTCTAGAATGTTAAAAGTTAATAAACTGTACAGATCTCTATGTAATTATTTGGTGTAATAATGCGAATGATGTAAATGTACAAGTAGACTTCCTAACTAGAAGAATCAGAATCAAATGTACGGTATTCCTTAACAGCACAATAATAAGATTTGTATAACAAAAGACCAGAAATAACTTTGTACATGAGACAAAACTTCTTCATGTTAAAATATTTCAAAGAATTACTAATAAATACTAAATCTTAATTTCATGGCATAAAATTTTTCCTTTGTTTCTTTTGTATTTACATTTTTATAGTAAAATGATTTATAATTCATTATTCATTAATTTCAAAGACCACCACCTACAGACATCATTTGTCATCCTGTCAGATGATATACAATAAGGCCACACAATCTTCTCCCATTGAGCAGCTGTCCGACCGTGACGACAGGCTTGCAACATTAGGGCCCGTATTCATAAAACAACTTGAGTCAAATTTGTATGTATCACTCAATACTACTGGCTGTTTCCAATGTTACAAGTATTCTCATGGGCTAAGTCAAAACATTTTAACTTAAGTTTCTTTATGAATATGGGCCCAGCTCCCTGCCGGCGTCCCCTAGTTCTGTTTGAGGTGCGGGCCCCTTTGGTGTTTGTGGCCGGGGAGGGCGTTGGAGCGTATGTTGGCGAGGCACCAGGTGAGGCCCAGCAGGCATACCCCGCACACCACCACGATGTACTCCATGTGGTTCTCATACGCTGTCCCTGAAACATGGCCACCAGGTCGCACTCAATGATGGTAGTCTAATTTTATCTTGTAGCAACTTAACTATCATGTGGTTGTTTGAAAAAACTTCGAAGACAACTTAAACATCATAGTTATGTGTAGCATCCAGCTTTGTAATAAAATTAACAGGATTATTAGCTAAATATTCTTAATATTCTTAATATTCTATTTAAAACTTGATGAAAAATATAACTTAGTACAGTCGTAAGTAAATGGTGCAAGGACCCCACCAATAACTGAGCATCATGATGCTAGCCAAAAGACCCTACATTAGCTTTATGTCACAGCAAAGGTTGTTACTGGTGATGAGAAAGGCCTCCTACCACAGATGGTGTACCACCGCTGGCCGGCGCTGGGTCGGTCCTGGGTACAGTGGAAGTCGAACACGTCTTCATGGTAGTCCTCTAGGCACAGGTACTTACGCTTTGACAGTACCTGCAACACAGTACAACAGCAGATGGAGTCACACTAGTAGCTAACAAATGTCTCACCTGACTCAGATGTAGGGAACAACACTTGTGTAATGATAGTAAAATTTATCATATTACCATACAAGAGAGAAGCTGGTCTTTGTGTCAAACTCACAAACCAATAATTGGTAGCCAAACACTATCATGGTTACGCTATGAAGCCTTGTCACTAACAAACATAAAAAATGTACATATATGTAATTTCAAACTTTCTATGCAATAATCAAACTTAAACATGGAAGAATCTACTGACCATTCCAAATGGAGTTTGGACAGGTTCGGTCTCGTTGCAGGGTCCGGCAGGCTCATGAAGGCCCGTGACGACGTTGTTCTCGGGCTTGGAGGTGAACACGAGGTAGATGAAGTAGGTGTAGTGGAGGACGACGGCCGTCATGATCTCATCTAGGAACCACTCTGATGAACAAGCATGTACAATCATTATCTATTTTGTCATTACATGTCATATAAATACATGCAATGAGCTTTTTATTTTTCATAATGTGGTTCCTGGAACTTGCCTCTAGGAGTAAACTTTCCCACAATAAAAAGTTTGTATTCTATTAATATTGCACAATGCACTTCTCTATTAAATAAATGCATCTAGTGATGTAGTGCGTCTAGGATGCATAATGTAGAGGTAAAATATAATCACTGCAATACATCAAAACTGATATTGGTAAAAAGTTGTTTAAAAAGAATACTTTTTAATCAGTGAAATTATGCCACTGCACTGTGACAGCATAATTTGGCACCAACATGCTCATCAAAAGTGATATAATCTAGAAGGCAATCCTACTTCTTTTGAATGAGTCTGCCCGGTGGCCATTCCTGTCACCCAGCCAGATGATGAGGCCGTACACGACGACCAGCAGCATGACACAGACCTCGGTGTGAATGCCGTACGTGTCATGGAGAGGGTGGTAGATGAACACAAACTGGACCACGCCCAGGGGAAAACCCAGCATGGCTGACAGCAGCATGCACAGTGTCTCCCGACATACACTGCAACCAACACAATGACAATTTATGATTACTTTACATGTTTCCAAAACATGATTGGAATCAACATTTGAAGTAGCAAATAAGATCTTATACTAAACAAACGTAAATTTAGATCTAAAAATCTGTAAGCTTTATACAAAATCCAATTAATAAACATGTATACAAGAAAACAACAACAACACACTAATATGTCTGAAAAACTCCATAACTCTTCTGTCACTTACTTGTACAGCCTAATTATGTATATATCACAAGCAATGTGACGTACCCAGCATGTTGGTAGGTCTCCTTGCTGGGGGCCAGCAGCTTGTGAGAGAGGTGAAAGACAGCCGTAAAGGAGCAGGCGAATGTGGCGTGGAAGTAATAGCTGGTCCAGGGGACCCAGTAGTGGCGGTCGTAGATGTTAGGGTCTGTGTCGTGCCACGTCCAGAACAGGTTCTTGATGCCCAGGATGTCGTAGGGTAGGTCCAGCATCACCACAGTCAGTCCAACTACACACACATTCTTATATTGTAACTTGTTATATAAAATAAGGTACATGTAGTTAGAATAGTTTTGCATCAAGCCCTCGAGATGCATTTAAACACTTTTCTGAAGACTATTCTATTTATAATACTAATTTTATTGCATGGATGATTCAAGTTTTGTTTAGACATACATGCATAAAACTGGTTTGATTGGGTATGATTTGCAGTCAAGAAACCATAAATTTTGTGCAAAAAAAAAAAAAGGCTTACACCAATGCTCTAATGTTTTCCGTGAACCTTTACTCAGTCACTAATCATATACTTATTTCTAAAAACCTCTGCCAGTACTGCAGTAATTTCATTTATATTTATAAGCACCCAAAAAGTGTAAAGTCTACCTGCAGGTGGTGTGGCCCACCATTTCATGCCAGAATGAGCAACAACAACACTGGCAGTGTAAATAAACACAGCATCTGAAAGTCAATCAAAGTACAAAATAGAGTACAGTCAAACCTGCGTTAGCTGTCATCTCTATTAAGCAACCAACCTGTCTTAAGCAGCCAAACAATTTGTTTCCAAACTTTAATTTTGTATTGATGTTCACCTCCATTAAGCAGCCACCTGCCGTAAGCAGCCACTTTTTGTGCTTCCCATTGGTGGCTGCTTAACACAGGTTTGACTGTATACTGATAATGCAATAACATAAATCATAAGTTATTCATTTTAATTAGTTAACATTAAAACAAAACAAGCAAGAAAATGGACCAGTATTTATAAACAACGCTTGTAAAGATCAGCAAGTCTTACAGAGACACACAATGTAGAGAGGTAGTCGTTTCCCTAGGAACATAAATATTCCCTGTGCATGCCAGAAACTGTCGATGTCTGGCATCCAATAGCTAACCATCTCAACAAACAGGCCATGCAGGATCACCCCAACCCAGAGGTACTTGAACCTTCCACCCACACGCTGGGCTGAAATAAAAATCATATAGTTGTAGGTGGTAACTCCACATTTCTTGGAGAAATCATCTTTATAAATAAAATAAAAAGTACATTTTTTTTTAAAGTTTATGCTTAATGTCTGTTACATCTTCCTTTTTGTGTGTGTTTTGTATTGTGCTAAGTGTAATTGTTTTTGAATGGGCCATTTTATTATGGTGCCTTTAAACTTGACCCATACTATATTGTTTACAAAATTTTATCTTTGACATGTATCTTTTTAAATTATTATTTGTATGCACTTGCTTTTAATTATTACCTGGTACATTTTTGTATATTCAAAAGAAAGAAAATATAAAATTGCTTATGTAAAAAAACTATAAGGTGTGTCTGTAAAATATGCAATTTAATTTAAAAGTTTGAATATGTACTGTACAACTCACCGTGTAAAAATGTGAGAAAGGTGCAGACAAACTCGGCCAACTCTAGTTTTAAGAAATCTGGATGATGTTTGGAGATATCCATTGGACTCCGAAAGGCGATAAACCATTCCCAAAACTGTTTAAAAGTTTTGGAAAAATGATAAGAACTAAACAAATAAACGTTAAACAACACAAACATAAAATACTGTGTATAAATGTATAACATTTCTACATGAGTGTACCACAATTAATACTCTGTTCCTTTAATTCGTTAAATGTAGTCAGCATAATAAAAAACCTTATTAAGTACCAATTGTATTTATGATTGATGCACAAACATGTTAATGTACTGTATTCATACATGTAAATGTACATGTACATTGTATTACAATGTACAATACATGTAGGGCCTATGTACATTTATGCAGTATACATGTGTTACAAAGAAATTTTAATCCAAAAGTTGTCATTTCTGTCCTTTAACTGCATACTATTGTATGCTCAAATTTTCAGAGTTGTTGTTATTTAAAACAGCCCTTTAACTTGACTTTGTTATGTATCCGAAATACATGTAGACAGGTTAAATGTGTGTCAGAAATTGTTCAACTAAGCCAGGGCTCTCTATAATATAGAGCCCTGACTAAGCCAACAAGGATGGTAAGTTTTACGTGAAAGACAACATATCTGCTTAATAACAACAATGTCTACCTATCAAATAATTACACACAAATTGAACGAAATCGAACTCACACTTTGCTCTCCACTGTCAGTCCCCATCTTTTGCAAAATATGTTAAAATGTACTTTGTCTCTAGCCACACAATCAGGTTAAGGCCTTGACCTTTGCCCTTTGAACCTAAATGTATGTAACAAATTAGTTTCGAATTTATGAAATATTAATGTTGTGATATAAATATGATGCAAAAATAACATATAATGCCATTATTTGACTTAAACAATTATTCTCGATTTATTGAGTTGCTCAATTTAAGTTTTTGTGCCCACACAAATATTTGTTTATGTATTCGAATACAGCCTCATTGCACATTGTTCTTGTTTACAATGGCGGACAGTGCGAGTGAGAGCGATTGTAGCTCGATTGACGGGGGTCCTGTATCAAAACCCTCCGCTCAATCACAACTCGAGCAGTTGAAGAAAAGAGTCGAGTCATTGCAGCAAGAAAACAGAGTTTTAAAAGTTGAGTTAGAGACCTACAAATTAAAATGCAAGCAGTTACAAGAAGAAAAACAGGAGCTAAAAAAGATCAGCGTGAACATTGTTAGTATTTACTTTTCTGTGAAAGTTTCTTATTATCATCATTTTTGTTTCATGACAGTGCAGGAATATTAAAGATTGGCTGCTTACTGTTCGTTTTGGTGTATTCTATTCTCAAGTGTAAACCAAATAAGGTTTCAAAGTTATACTATTTTGTCACACATGTGCTCAAAAGACAAATCATAAGTGAATCATTAACATAAATAGAATAGGTGTGGTCAGTCATGTTAAAAACATTAAAACATAATTAAAGTACTTACTACACATAAAACATGCTGTTTAGAATCGTCAGTTAAGACTCTAATAAAAAATTACACGTTTAAACGTCTTTAAATGTAAAGTAACATAATTTACTATTATTTTAGTGATTAAATAAATGTCTAAATTGAGTCTGAATAATTGATAAAATGTTTGTAATATCAATCAATTTGAAGTCATTTGTATGGTTTTCACATTAAACATTACTGCTTTTAAAACTAAGATAAGTCTTGTGATTAGTGACAATCAAATCACAATATAAGTTTTTCAATCAGCCAGTGTTTGCGAAATACGTTGGACATTGACTATGTATTTTCCAATTGTCCGTTGTAACTGCCAGAAACAGCGGACATATTTGTCCAGCGTTAATTGTAGACTTTCGAAAAAAACACGTTTTTTTGCGTTTTAATTCTGAGTAAGCGTTTCTGTCAAATAGGATGTTTATAGCAATGAATTTTGCCTTCTTTGTAGATACATCAACATTTAATGAATAATTGTAACTTGCAAATAAAGTAATAGTATTTATGTGACTTTTTTATTTGTAAATGCTTTAAAATCAGTGTCTGAACTATAGTATACTATTTTAGATATATATTGTCATCTTTGCATTTTAGCAAGCCAGGGCAGAACAAGAGGAAGAGTTTATCAGCAACACTCTTCTGAAGAAGATACAGCTCCTGAAGAAAGAGAAGGAATCCCTGGCCATGAACTATGAACAAGAAGAAGAGTTCTTAACCAATGACCTTTCCAGAAAACTGCTGCAGGTATGCAAATGTATATTTGTAGATATAAAATCTGATGTTGTTTGGTTATGTCGTGTGCTATATGAACTAAAATCCTGTTTGTCAGATTAACTGAAAGATGATTGGTTTGACAAATGGCAGGAAATTACCTGACATCATAAATACATAATGCAAAACATCATTAATGTTGACCAATCAGGGGAATTCATCTTTTGTGTATCACTGACTATGCGCACATGCAGCATTGGACTTAAAGTGATTTCCTGCATGTGTCTGAGCACCGGATGTCAATATATATTAAAGAACATTACGCCGGACCTCTCATTTCTAAATATTTATAATTTGTTCACCAATGAAAGGATTAGTGTATAATTGGACAAACATAATTGCATGTCTTTGAACACAAAGGATTACTTTGTTAAACAAATTAGCCACTTGTCTAAGGGCGTGGTTATAGTAGCCTCAGCGTAATGTCAATTACCCGCCTGGTTATTTCCCCTCAGTTGCGCCAGGAGAAGGTGGAGCTGGAGCAGACGCTGGAGAAGGAGCAGGAGTACCAGGTGAACAAACTCATGAGGAAGATTGAGAGGCTCGAGCGCGACACCGTCACCAAGCAGGCCACACTCGAACAGGTACACCGCTATGTCACTTATTGCTATAATGTATATCTAACAAACTCATGAGGTAGATCGAGAGACTCGAGAGCGATACCAGCACCAAGCAGGCCACACTTGAACAGCTACACTGCTATTCCACTCAATATATGCTATGTCACTCATTGCTATAATGTGCATATGAAATAGATCTTAGTTAGTAAGAGACTGCTTTAGTTGGTATATGTAGATATTCAAGATGGGTTAATTATACCCCCACCACAAAATGTGTGGGGGGGGGCTATACTGGATTCGCTTTGTCGCGTTGGTCGGTCGGTCCGTCCGTCCGTCTACAATTCGTGTCCGCTCTATAACTCCTTTACTAATGGAAGGATTTCCTTCAAACTTGAATGACACATTCACCTCAACTAGGGGATGTGCAGAGCCCATGTTGCCCATGTGTCAGCTCAAGGTCACAGTTAACGGTCAAATATTTAAAAAACCAATATTACACATTATGTCGTGTCCGCTCTATAAATCTTTTACTAATGGAAGGATTTCCTTCAAACTTGAATGACACATTTACCTCAACTAGGGGATGTGCAGAGCCCATGTTGCCCATGTGTCAGCTCAAGGTCAAGGTCATTGTTAAATGTCAAATAAACCAAAATTGAAAAAGAGTCTGCTTGTTAATTTCATATTGATTAATCCTATAATAGGATTATCCTTCTAATTTAGCTAAAAAGTTTTCCCCAACTGAGCAATTTCCACAACACATCTAACCCTTGCTTCCGCTTTGTAATGCACAATGGTGGGGGTATGAATCGCTTACAGCGATAGTTCTAGTTTAAAGCTAGACCAGTGAGCTTTGGCTTAACCATCTTCTGATTCATTACCGTATTATTACTATGCAGAGCATTTGTTCGAAAATATAAGATAAGCTTGTATTTCATTGAAATTGTCCTGTGCGTTGATTTAACTCAAGACCACTTAAGACAAAGTCTAGCTGAGATTGCTCGGCCATCCCCAGCTATTGCTTAGTTTAATAATATTTTATTGCTAACACAAATGTATATACACAAAATTTTACACACACACAAACGGAAGAGATAATAATGTTAACAAATGTCTGGCCAAAATTATAATGAGTGTACACTACATAGTCCCAATATTTATATAATTAGTTAGCAAAGGAATTGGACTTGAGTTTTAACAAACTTCATTTAATGTCCTTTCCTTATATTATTATTATCAAGCTATTGCTTGATATGAACTAAAGAACTTACTTATTTGCAAAGTGATTGTCAGTTATAAAAAATGTTTTTAATATGAACAGAGAATGAGAGTTACCATATAATGACCTGTTTTTTTCCATAATATTGTAGTTGCGGCGTGAGAAGATAGAGCTGGAGAATGCCTTGGAGCAGGAGCAGGAGTCGCTTGTCAACCGACTGTGGAAGCGCATGGACAAACTCGAGGCTGAGAAGAGGTGGGCAGAAAAGGGTTGACTTTCTTTAATGTCAACAGAAATAATTTAAAAACATCTCTCATAACATAACCTTTCAAATTAAGTATTAAAAAATGACTGTGTATTGAGTATTTAAATATGACTGTATTGTAATATAAAAATGATATTCTGTGTTGTTCATCTAAACTTGATTTTCAATGGCAGGTTGCTGCAGGAGAAGTTGGAGCAGCCGGTGACGGAACCTCCGTCGCCCCGGGAGATCAACAACGGGGACACGGCGGAGAACCTGTCATCCCACATCGAGGGTCTCCGGGGCGAGGTCTCCCGCCTACGGGGCCAGCTCCAGTCAGCACAACATGAACGTACGGCACAGTCTTGAGAACCTCATTGTTTCAAGAATAGGCGGTTATGTTTATAGTAATAAAATGTGTGATTTCAGTTAATGTATGCATACTCAGACATTTTATTAAAAGAATGATATTGATTACCTCTGAGCATTGCTATAAATGATTCACTTTTGGAAACAACTGTTGTGACATTTTAGCTTTAAGGTCAGCAAAACAGAGAACAAACTTACCCGTGCAGTGCTAGCCACTACTGTACAGTATGTTACCAAATTATTATCGTAATGACTAACACTTGTCCGTTTTGGCCTGTAGATGAGGAGAAGATGGCGCATTATGCGCAGGAGGAGCGGCACATCCGGGAGGAAAACCTCCGACTCCAGCGCAAACTCCAGATGGAGATGGAGCGCCGTGAGAACCTGTGTCGACACCTCTCCGAGAGCGAGTCATCGTTAGAGATGGATGACGAGAGGTACAGCTGCATGATTGCTTGTATAAGCATGTATTATAGTTGGGTAGATTATTGCATTTCTGATGAGTGGGATAATGTTTTGTTAATCTTTAAAACTGCATTTTGTTTTATTAATTTTTCACGAAACAAATTCTTTTATGTGATTGCTAAGTGAGCTATACATTTTATTTGTTATACCTCTTCTATTTCAGTGTAGAATTTTGTAATAATATTTTGCAGCTGTTCATCTTGTCATGTCAGTTATACAACAATAAAAAAGCAGCAACTGATATGAATCTGAACTTTTCCCTAAACCTCTTGCAGACATTTCAATGAGATGACAAAGCAGCATGATATCAGTGGTGGCAGTGGTTCATCGGGCCACGGGGGCCTGGGGACAGGGAGCCACATCCGACCCCGCACCGTCTCCAGCCCGATACCCTACGTCTCGCCCAACTCATCACGGCCGCTCTCTCCAGGTAGAACACAGGGGATGTAGATGGGTGGTGATCATTGCTGGCAGCATCTGTTGCTAAGTCATGTCATGGATAGATCCATAAAGTATGGTTAACAAGGACATTGTAGTGAAAATCTTACTGTAAGCTGTTGTAAAGATAAACAGATTATAGGGATTATGGTCATCAATGGATCTATGTATTATCAATTTTCAAAACAACTGATTTAGTTGTCTACCTGAATTAAAAAAAGTTAAGGTCTATTAACTAATTTGTTTTATACCTCTTTTTGTGTAGTAAAATTCATGAAATTAATTTTAATCATTTGTCTGAAGTGCATGTTAACAAGTTTACAAGTTTATTTAACATACACTCACTCCATGACATACATGGCATTATGAGCATTATATACAAAATAGTCATCAAAGTAAATATCGAGGCTAACAATGTATGAAAAGGTCATATTTTATTGATTGCAATGGGAAAAGCAATCAAATTCGAAACTATACTGATCAAAAAAAGTTTAGCAGTTTTGGAAATAAATGATTCCTGGTTGGAAACAATACATAACTACAAAAAATAAAATTGCTAGTCTTCAAGCCCATTTATTTTTCATTTAATTTGAGAAAATTTGGGTACAAAACTTCAAACGTTAATTACTTGACAATCTAACATTTACTAACATAGGGGTCAGACATCAAAAGTCACAGGAACATCAATATCTGGTATGTCCACCACCAGCAGCTAAACTGCCCCACAACGTCGCCTCATGCTGCAGATCAGCTTGCGGATAACTCGAAGAGGGATTTTGGCCCATTCATGTTGAAGTGCATGTGCAAGGTTACGGACGTTTTCGACGTCATGATTGTTTCTAAACTGACGTCCTAAATGATCCCATAGATGCTCTATTGGCGAAATATCCGGCGATCTAGCAGGCCATGGAAGCACTTGAACATTATTTCTACGCAGGGCATCCTGAGTATTCCTCGCGGTGTGCGGGTGGGCATTGTCTTGCTGAAATAGCGTGACATCATGTTGTCTCATGAATGGCACAACAACATGTTCGATGAGTATCTTTGTGACGTGAGATTTCCAGCCATGGTAATGAGTTCGGTTTTACCATTATGGTAAATTCCTGCCCAAACCATAACGCTTCCACCACCGTAACGGTCTTGCTGGATGACGTGAAGAGGATCCAGCCTTTCACCTCTTCTCCTCCAGACGCGAACCCTTCCGTCAGCACTGGACACGTTAAAACATGATTCGTCGATGAATAGATCGTCATTCCACTGTCTCCTGGAGTCCTGGTCCAACGTGGATGGGCCAGTGCCCACTGACGTCGTTCCTGTCGATGACGTAACGTCAGTGGAATCCCGACGTAAGGTCGACAGGCTTTGAGTCTGGCAGAACGGAGTCTATTTCGGACCGTCTGGTCACTCACTCTAGTGCCTGTAGCATTGCGGAGAAGAC
>Ga0224511_10000245_pt1 | contig 22828 bp, 17 predicted proteins | sample SF_May12_sed_USG_2_FD_169988 | JGI IMG/M metagenome (GOLD analysis project Ga0224511, IMG submission 169988) | Sediment microbial communities from San Francisco Bay, California, United States - SF_May12_sed_USGS_8_1 | ecosystem: Environmental > Aquatic > Marine > Sediment | place: USA...
GGACAGTGACAGTGACAGTGACAGTGACAGTGACAGTGACAGTGACAGTGACAGTGACAGTGACAGTGACAGTGACAGTGACAGTGACAGTGACAGTGACAGTGACAGTGACAGTGACAGTAGCAAGCGCAGCAATGTATGCTTCGTTGTCATACTTTTACAGACTTTACTAGGTTTGCATTCTTGCAAGCTAATACATGTTAAGGATTTAAATGCTCTCTTCTGACGCCAAAATGTCAACAATTTAAATGAAATCACTCCTCTCTTTCAATGGACCACTGAAACATCTATGTATCATTCTCTTGTAAAGTTTGATTAGGTGTAAAGTTGTGTATAACGTGCCGTCACAACGGACGCAATACACAGCTTGCAGCCAAGTCATCTCGATGTCTCCGGAACATGTAGAGGAGCTCCTTTGGTCAGTTTCACTCACTGATTATGCTAGGGGCATCTGTCTGCCTCGGGCATTCGTGATGCAGCTGCTAGTGAAGCTACCTACTGGACAGGATTGGCGTAGTAGCGGAAGTGACTGCTCTGTACTGGGAGGTCGGGGATGGGAGTCAGTCAATTTAATCCATGTTTCGCGGCTCACCGGCATGCTCGAAAAATGCAAACACGCAGATAAGCTCAAAGAGGAACACTGGTCGTAATTTACTGGATGAGCAATAAACCAACCTGGATGAACGCAGCTATACCCTGGGACTACACAAAGCGTGCAGTAAAAACATTGGTACGATGATAGTCAATGAAATTCAACTCGAAGACCGTTTGAGTTCAAGGGAATGTAACATATTTTTGTGGGCAGTCAGTCCAGAGGCATCTTGTAAATTGAAGGATCGCCTAGAATAAATTTGACAACAACATTATTTTTCCATCATTATTGGTTTCATTTTTACAAGTCTGAACAGTTCTAAACAGAGCGATAAGTGATTCGAGGTGATAAGATTCTATCACCCTATCGGTGTATTATGATCAAGTTATTCTGGTACATCATACGGGCTGTATAGTCACATGCTGGTCAACATCACAAAATAGCAAAACTATTGGTCAATACATGCTTGTCTCTACACACATGGATATCATGATATTGTAGACCAGCTTTGATTTTCATGTTTCGCTGAGGGGATAAGGATTTGTTGGTAAGAAGGACCAAAGTATATTTGGTGCTCTGATTAGCTTCGATGTCAAGCGCACCAAGATATACCTCTTCCATTCTATCAACGACTAAAAAAACAGCAATGGCCAATAAGTGACATTACACTGAAGTGTGAGTGACTTACACTAATTTGCAGACCACAAGAGATACAAAATCTCTGAAAATGCTATGATCATGATTATCATGTTACATAACCCACACGCATACGCCTATTCTAGGTTCCCTGGCCAAAAGTCTGGCGGATGTGCTGAAGGGAAGTAGTGTCATAGGTGAGTCTACCTGATTTCCTTGATCGCATGCAGGCTCTTGTTCACCACACACGAACAGCCTTTCGAAAGGAACCACAGAAACCATGATCAAGAACGGCTAAATAATTATTTTAAACGGAATGGTGAAAGGACACCCTTTTCAGAACTCTGCTCGAACTACCTCATATTCGGTACACCTATTTTGGACAGATCCCAAGTTTACCGACAGTGTAAGTTTAACTGTTACCGAACCGCTCACGCTCGCTGCTTGACTGTAGTGAGCGAATATCGACCTTGACCGCATGTTGTAAACTTTCCATGCTTCCATCAACGCGTTTCTGCTTCTAGTTCTAGCGCTACCAAATAGAACAGATAAGAGTTTCTCTTGATTTACTCTGTCTCCAAGGTCTGTTTTTGGTACGACTTCCGTTCTTGTGCTTTGTTGTGGCGGTGAGATTGCCGACCGCTATGGTTTTGCATTACTTATTTACTAGTTAACAGTTATACTTAGTTATATTATAGCTAGTTATACTTCAAAGTTCAAGTTCAAGTATAACTATAAGTTATAATGACTAGTAAGTAGTATAACTATAAGTTATACAGTTACTTATTCATACTTGGTTAGAAGTTAGTTATACTTATAGTTATACTTATACTATAGTTATACTAGTTATACTTATAGTTCTTATAATAAACAGTAGCAGTTCCCAACTACTGCTAGTAGTAGTACTACTAGTGCTAGCACTAGCAGTACTACTACGTGTACTACTACTAGTACTCGTACTAGTACTACTACCACTACTCTCAGTCCTGGCTAGTCTTCGTGGTAGAAGTAAACAACTTACCAAATTAATACTACTACTAGTCATGATATATACAGTGATAAACGAGTGATAGACACAGTGAGTGAGTGACAGACACTGACTGAGACATTCAGAGTCAGACAGTACAGAGTATTAATTTGGTTAGTAACTAGTAGTGGTAGTGCTAGTGGTAGTGCTAGTGCTAGGATAATTTTATTTTACATGGATAACTTAATAAGACCAGGGGCGGCAAGCTTTACAGAGAGCGCAGGGGTGTTTACACAAGCGGCATCTCTGTCTGTGCCACTCAAATGGGCATCAACTTCCCCCAATCCAGCGACACCATGCCGCTTTGAGCCAACGCTGCCTGCACTATTCTTCCAAGCAGCACAGGTGCAGTGACCAATCAGAACATCGATCTCATTTAATTCGGATAAATTTCCACTTCAGTGTTCAGGTCAGGGGCGAACATGGTAGTGCGGCAAACTCGGTCTGTGTTGTCATTGTTTCCCGCTTACCTGACGCTGAAAAAATAGCGCATGTCGGAGCGACGTTCTGCCGCTGGATCATCGGATGCTGACGCCTGCTCGGTGTCCATTTTGAGCAGTTGCCACTCGTGTAAACTTCGCTTATCAGTTTTTTCTTCACACTGGTTCCCTTTATCATGACACTGGCCATCCTTTTAAATAATGTCTTTGACTGAGTCTGAGTGAAACAGAAATATTGCCAGTAGCTCAGCCAAGTAATTGGAATCGAAGCTAATCATAAATTAGTAAAGCTTAAATTTTATATACGCAGGTATGAAACATGGATTCCCTAGACAATGGACATCCTGAAGAAGAAACTGTCCAAGAGAGCATGCCAAGTACTCCAACAGATATCGTTGATAAAATCGGGGATATTACAGAGATCAAGGAGGACAGCACAGGAAATGATCAATTTGTTGAGAAAGCTGCTACTAATGTGTCAGAGACATCAACAGATAATGCATCTATTATAGACTGCGCTGAATTTGCCGACACACCTAGTCAAAATTCTTCTGAAGCAAAATCAAATTCATCACATGGTTTAAGTCAGCAGCCTTTGGAATCAAAAGATGTGAATATCAACGTACAATTTTTGGAAAACCCATGTCCAACCATTTCAATACCACGGTCAGAATTGCCAAAAACCATCGAAACATCCGATACACCACAAGTCTGGCCAAACTCATCGCAAGAAGTACCGTTAGGTAGCTCGGCCTTTGATACACATCGTCAGGACAGCATGTCTGAAAAGGAGTCTAGTGACAGTATCTCATCAGATGATGATGATCCCGTTGTGCCAGCCAAGACATTGGAATCAGATGAAGAAGTTACTGAGTAAGTTATCCTGTTACTGCACAGTTCTGTTCACCTAGTTTGAGTCAACGAAGGTCAGTCCTGCATCAAATGTGATGTGTGATGGCAAACAACAAACCCTTTGACATTCTAATCCAGATCTTAGCTCTCTATTGAAGTTATGCCACGGTAGCTGGGTTGCCACCGACTGCTCATCATTAAATCCATTGTAATCACGAGTCTGTGAAACTCCAGAGTTGAGTCGTCAAATTGAGGATGAGATACGAGTCACCGCGTGAAGGCTTGAGTGCTGAGAGTCGTCCCCTCCCAGAAGCTGTGCCAATACATGGTATTTCACTGCAGAGTGGCACCTGTCAAGCACCTGAAGGTGAAAGGAGAGTTCACCGTAGATGACCTGCCTCCGATTGAGGAGCTGCAAATCTCCATACCTGACACGGTGGAGCTGGTGTCTGTGGGAAAGATTGTCACCATTGTTGAATCACTTGGTAAAAATTGTCTGTTTCCGAGAGTAGCCAGATTTTTGGCGGGTGACGTGTAAACAATTGGTGTTGGTTGATCGACCCCCAACCCCCTTGGACCATTGGATTGATAAATTTCCAACAAATTGATAGCTTGTTGTAGATCATTGTCTCAGGCTACTAATGTAAAAAAACTCATTTATGTTATCTCTGCCAAAGCTCAATGTTGAAGCCGGCCAATTGCGATTTATTCTGTAATGTGCTATTGTCGGCTTACAGTGATTATACAAGGGCATGAGAACTCCTCCCCTCTAGATGAAGACACAGTGTTGTTCCGCGACGGTCGCAAACCTTTTGGCAAGGTAAGTCATGACGGAAAAACTTATACGGAGTTGTCCTCTTGCGCCAATATATAGTACCGAGAGGGCAACTCCCACTAAGATCACTACATTTTAAATTCTATTCAATTGATTCCTATGGACTATTTGTTTGGAGTGGAGACTAAAATAGTGATAAAGAAACTGATTTTTAAAATTACCAACATCAGAAGTACAAATCTGATTAAACATTTCTTTTGTTGTAGTGGTGTGTCACCGAAGCGATTGCACCCTAAACTACCAATTAACGGTACTGGCAGCCTTGATTTTTCGTTCTATTAGTCGGTGCTGACAGACCATATTTCTGTTCTGGTATTCCAGGTGTTTGAGATCTTTGGTCGAGTGTGCTCACCATTCTACAGCGTCCGTTTTAATTCAGAAGCAGATATTGCGAACACCGAAACAAAAATCGGTGATCAGATATATTATGCCCCCAGAGAAAATGAATCGCTGACCAAATATGTATTCCTACAGCCACTCCAGCATCAGTAAGTGTTTGTCTTCATATTTATGGTGAAGCTGCCTGAAGCTAAATACCTGTTTTTGTACCGATTTTGCATTAGCGTGGAGCACCGCGAGCGGGTCAGTCTCAATGCTCCACCACATATTGAGAAGCTCATACTCACAACAGGAGAGGGTTTTTGAACCCAGATTCTAACGATTGCGAGCCCCGTGCTTTACCACCAAGTCATCTATCTCGCTGTTCAATTTAATACCTCATGAATGATAAGTGGTTTTCTGTTTTGGTGGATGAGTAGGCGCGAGGCCCAAAAACGCTGGGTGAAAGTAAGTCGCCTCCTAGCTTAGATTTCAGCATGGCCGCGCATTGATGTTAGAGATAAACAGCGCAGTCAGTTGTATTCTATTGGGTTCGATGGATGTGAGAAGATAGTTTGCTCATAATGTTGTTCCATGTTTACAGGCGTGGCTCAGATGCATCATGGTCAGATAATCATGAACCTCCTCCACAGGTAGGATCTCTTTATCAATAACACCCACTAGCCGACATTCCCATTAGTAAATATTCCCATCTATTAGACGCAAACTGGAGTCTTCTTTCTCATACGACATGTTCACCATTATGGTGAAGTTGTCGGGTAAGATACTTTTTTTCACCAGTTATGGCACCGCGAGTGGATAGATAATCCTATCTATGTCTCACTGTATGGTCCAGGCAGACCTTCATGCTGTGAAGTGAGGCTCTTCATGTAGCAGATCAAGGTCACTGTTTTTTAGGCATTGGATTATTCTGATGATGAAGAGGAGCGGCGAGCCAAGGCTAAACGTAGAGCAAAGAACCGCGATCATGGTGACAATGAAGGCAATACCACAAAGGAAGACACGGCAGCACCAAATAAACCCAGCAGGGGGCGCCGGTGAGTAACGATGGACCAGTCCACTGCTCATGATCACTAACGCTCCTCACATTGGTATTTTTTATTGTTTATCTTGAACCAAAAATTTGTTTGAAAAGACCGCTTGATCCGATGGTAGGGCAGCGACCTCAGCAAACCAATCATTGTTTATCTTGAGGTGTGATGAATTTTATTACTTATGGTTTCTGTTTATCTTTCAGTGGAGCAGGGAGAGGAGCATACCATCAGCCTCAATCATTTATCAGAGGGCCTTTCTCTGGCCAATGGAGTGGCGCGTCACATCCAACACCACCTCATACACAACAGCCAGCCAATCAACAGTCTCATCCAATGACACCTTGGGGTCAGCAAATACCGTATGGGCAGTGGGGACCTGCCTGGGGATATCAGCCTACAGCCATGTCAACCAATGACTCTCAGTATTATACAACTGACTCTGGTGACCCGATAACACAGAACACATTCACAGACACAAGATATATGCAAAATTAGCCGATGAAGTAGGTCATATGCTATGATATATACAGGCTGTCATTGTAAAAAAATCTATAAGGACCCGGCACTGGAAGGTTCAATATAAATACTAGAGTATCTTTATTCTATGACAATACACATTTCCACTTTAGAAGCTGCGCTAGTTGTTAGTCTAGGCTCTCTTGTATATAGGGCAAGTGATACAATGGCAAAAGCTTTTGGCCCACAGCTCTTTGCAGAAGCAGACATGAACCAGTTTCTTTGAGAAGAAGTTTATATGCAGTGCAGTCATTCCTATGTATAAATATGCAGTGGACTCTGTGACATGCATTATGACATACGCAATGACATTGCTTGCTGTTGAAGCTTAGTTAAATCAGCAACTGCAAATATTCTATCTGGAACCAATACAGATCAAAGGTGGGTACGATCTCGAAGCCAAAAGAAATTTTCGTTACACATTGGCCTCCAGTGTCCGTGGCAGTCTGATATAGGCATTGATAATACTTTCTACCATAACTATATGACTTACTGTAATGAAGTCAATGCGCTACGGTGTTACTAGGGAGATGTCAGATCGATGGTGATTCTACAGAGAAATAATTATTGAATTGAGTTATTGCATTGTATTGTAGGCATTCTGTCTGGCAATTTTATCCAGCGATTTGAACTTAAATTGTATTAGGAGAAGCTACAGTATTTCATTGAATGTTGCCACTATTTAGCACTAATCTAATGGATTAATTCACAGTAACTATAGTGCAGAATCTGTATTTCCTTTGAAGCTTTCTATTGTGTTTGGGCTAACATTAGTTTATTACTTATTACTATTTATTGATAATGGACAAAAGCCCATTATGTAAATCACGGTCACGTGATTATCTTGGTTGCTATTGGCAAGTACAATTGTAGCGGTATCACTGGTACATTGATATATTACATGGATAGACCTTAGGATTAGATAGCATACTCTTGGCCCTCTGTGAAGTATGGCAACTGGTAAGTGCAGCATAGCCTTTACTGAACTCAACATACTCTTCATGGACTTACTCTACTTACTATGACGAGTTTAGCCATCCGGATACACTTGATAACTTTTGTATTTTAGAAGTCAAATTCTTGCTTGGTCTTTGACTCGCCCTCCCACAATTGCGGGCACTAGTAAACCCCTCCATAGAGCCTGGACTATAGTTTATCCACGCTTCCCTCATTTCAGTACTGGTTTGGCCTTAGCGAGCTACTCTGATTCTGGTAGTGCAGCAAACAGCTGATTACCCCCAAAGACATAAAAAATTACCAACCAGTGGCGTAAGTCACTGTACCAATTCTAAGACCACATACCTAGTTGTCGATTCAATTACACCTATGCTGAGGTCACCTTATAAGCCCATTTTATCATTAGAGTGCGGTGTATAACATTTGGAAAGCCAGTTTACTGTATCGAAGTCCACAGATACACTGCGCAGACCAGCAGTTGGAAAAGTATTAACTCCACTCTGATGATCCACATGTCCCGCTTCGGTGAGGTGTATGCCTATCTGATGTAATAAAATCATCTTTAGATAGAGTGCTTAGCAACCAGTCAGTAGATACCATGATAGACACTTGTACTCGGTGCTTATCTACATTCAACCACACATGCCGGAGGAGCGCAAGAAATTGATTACCGCACTTGATGTATACAAAGTTATGTAGCATCAACAACAGATCTGAACATTTCCTCATTTCACGCTCTGACTCAGAGCTATGTATGGTTTGGGTATGGCTAGATGATCTGGCGATGCTGTTCGAAGACCGAGTCTGACGCAGTTTGATGAGAGGAGTGATCATACAAGTCATAAATCGATCTAAGTTTGCTACACAAGAAATCAGTACCCATTATTAGTCAAAGAGTTATCTTACTATTACTCCTTATAGCTAGGTAGGAAGGATGGCTCTATATGTATAGCAATCTTTAATATTTGTACTCATGCATTACTATATTTGTCCATTATCCAATGTCTTGATGTTATATATTGTTTCACCTTGGTAATATGACAGTTATGGCTTCGCAGTGAAATCCCGAACCTCTATTCAGTCGCATCGATATTCACGACACACTAGCAGGGGTATTTATAATGATGCATGCTTGTGTTATCAGGTCTGTTGTCGTGTTTTCACATGTTTTATTGCATGACGTTCTTAAATCATTTTCAAATGCTTGGTCTATATGTGGTCAGTTACGGTTAGTCGACGAAGTCCTTGGACGAACATGCACCTGATAGAAAGCATACGGGTGGATAGAAGCATTGACCATTCCACACGTTTCACTTTTTTCATGGTGTCCATGATTCAATTGTTCTGAATTTTCACAGCAATAACTGTTGGACACAGATCTGATATCCTATAAAATATTCGATGTCAACTATCTTCCGATGAGCCCCCGCACTATTTCAGTCGATGAACAATCATTTATAGACTGAGCACAACTAATACCTTTTAACTACAACCGTACAGAGTCCAATAGCAGAGTCTGCATGGGTATAACATCACCAATAGTTTTTCTGTGCATCCATAGGTCATCTCCACAGGCTCCCTAATTGTGTCCATCTTTGCACTTCGTATTAACGCAGAATATCAACTAAAGAAAGCAATAAATTCACATTTACTTAGTTGTTGTTCACACACAGAAGTTAAATTTCTAATTGACACTAATACAAAAGCATTTGCTTATACTACAGACCATTTCAAAACCACCAGACTGTATTTTTCAATCAACCGAAAACTAATCAAACATAGACTGCTGTGGCAATAGTACTTATATTTCAGTGTAAGCATAGCTCTTCAGTTAATGATTTCCCTAGAAGTTTTGTACTTTTGTAAGGGCCTATCATTTTCATCCTTACCCAAACAGTGAGGCACAGGTAAACTCAAATCACTTCCGGAAAGGTTAAATAGTTTGCCAGTTTAATAGTATCAGTGCAGTGCAAACAAGAACCAATCTGACTGTAGTTCGTTACTCAAGGTTTTGTCCATAGCAACCGTGGCTGGTACGATCAATAATTTTCTCAATGAAGGGAGTGCATTACAATGCACCCATCTGATATTGCCCCAATTGTCGAATTATTTATCAATTGACAATCTTGTGATACCAAAAAGATGCAATTGCATTTTAACCATACTGTATTTTCTTAGAACAGAAATCGTATCCAAACATGGGTTATTCTCGACACAAAGTCTGGATGCATCGGTAAAAAACATTTGCGTCAAATAAATCTCTACAATTCAAGTTCACGATCATATTTATTTCCTCTTATTTATTGTAGACAGTTCACAGAGCCGTGGCTCAGAGGAACCAAGACACGAATATCTTTCCCAACCAAAACGATATCCTATCCCACAGTATACCACTACAAAATGGCTAAGCAGAGGGTATGTATACTACGTAATCTCAATAATTTGTATTTCCTGTGAACATGAATATAATAAATTTTTGGAGGTGAACGTTCGTTGATATATTTGCTCGGTGATATCAGTGCATGGTGTGGTTTGGTGGCAAGGCAAAATGGAGGCCAACAACTTTTAGCTTAAATGTCATTGAACGGTAATATATCACGGGTTGACATAGGTTTCGATCAATGAAGTTAAACGGAACGCAACCAACTCTTAAGTCTTAGTAGGCCTTACTGGGATTGACTGCTAGGTCGTTTAGGGTAGTCTTAGCTTCTATCACAAAAACTGCTCAGTGGTTAGAAAGTGTGCCAAGCAGTTCAAGTCCCAGAAAGGTCAATGGTGTTGACAGGAGGGCTTCTGAGCTCCAACAAAGTTTTTTCGTTAGCCAGGAGCAAATTCCACAACCTCACCCAGGGAATAATAATGTCGAACTACCCATATAATTATAGGAGCAAGATAAAACAAAAACAATCAACGTCAATGGTATTATGTATTGGGATTGCCCTCCAGCAATATAGAGTGACCCTATAGAGATATATCCAAAGGCTCAGCGGTCTGTCTTCTGGCGGAACATTTTCATTGTGATTATTTTCATTTTTTGTGTCTTATACCATTTATGTTATTGTAGGCCAGAGGCTCGATGGGGAACCCAGGAAATGTTGACACCTCCATCAGATGCCGCTAAGAAAGCTGTAGCAACACCTCGTGTAGAACTGTTGGCTCGACCAAAGAACGACTTTCGCGAAAATCCGTCAAAGTTAGTCCAATTCTTATATAGATATGTAATTTTCACACAAAAGGGGATAAGCATGGTGAAGTAAGTACAAGGCTATATTGACTGGATAGCACTTCTTGTACCATCAAAAGTGGTATCAGAGCTCTATATATTAAACGAATTTTCCTGCGGGAGAAAAGCGCTGTCAAGCCATCAAAAGCAGCCACGATGAATATAAAGCAACTTACGGAATCTTCTGCCCAAAGCTCCCACAAAGTTATGACAGAAGCATGCAGGGCAGGACCAACAGCAAAGAAATCACATGATGAAAACATGTACAACTTACTGATATCTGATGTCTTTGTAGCAACTTACTGATATCTGATGTCTTGGTAGCAACTTACTGATATTTGATGTTTTGGTAGCAACTTACTGATATCTGATGTCTTGGTAGCAACTTACTGATATCTGATGTCTTGGTAGCATACATTGAGCAATAGGCAGGGTACAATAGACAGGTCCTTTTCTCTAATCGTTCATCAAAAACTGCAGAACAGCCACCAAAGTTCTACTGCAAGGATACCTTCTACTTTCAGACCAATATTCCTGTACAGTTGTGGTCGAGAGTCACAGCTGACCGTTGTAAACGACGGTGCCAAAAATGCCTCGGCGACACCTAGAGTACAGGCTTTAGCCAATCCAAAACAGGCGCCCAAAGAGTTTCAAGAAAGAGAGCAAAGGTAAGTAGAGCTATTCTATTGTCTCTTCTAGCCCTTTTTCTACGCGAGCCACATGTTGAGAAACCAGATCACCTGACTAGTCTCTCATCATGAGAAATTCAGAGTTTTGTTCTCCCAACTGAGCACTGTTCTGCATACGGCCAGTGAAATAAAGTGCCATCCTTTATGTCACTGATGAAGTCAGAACCGAAATAGCATTGGGTGATTTTTATTGTGTTTTAGAGACCAGTTTACATACAGCTGCGGTAGAACCAGTCCTATTTGGCCAGTGAATGAGCAAGCTAAGACAACACCTGAAAGACCGCACACTACTAATTTAGCTCAACCCAAAAAGTATCACCGGCAGTTCAACCACGATCGATCGCTTCCTACACAAGTGTCTGAACCAGCTACTAGAGCTGTTTGCTCTGGTACTATAGAGGCTCTAGCCAGACCTAAAAGCAGAAAAGAGACACAATTCAGAGAACCTATGTGGGAGGTGAGATAATATTTACATAACCCTTCATTTTTCAAGGGTCTTTTAACTCGGTATTGCTGGGTAGGGTTGACCCAGTGACTGGTTGACCAATATCTACTGATTGAAACTTTAAAAGACCCGTCAGGTTATGTCCGAATGGAGAATGCCTTGTTGTTCAGAGATACCTAGTTTTTCAGCCGATGCCTTCCCTTATTCGAGGAACACTACAGTAAACGGTGGGCACGATAAACCATTATAACTAACTGATCGAAACAAGTTTGGTTTTCGGACATGCAGAGAACTCATTACACCTACCCGGTAGTGTATCTGAGCATTACTGGAGAAGTTAAAGTGAGGGTTTATAATGCAACACAGCTCAACACTCAGTTTTTGTGCAACCTGGTGAAGCTTTGAGTTCCCAATAGAAGAGACTGCATTTTGGTTAGGGTACAATTGAATTGTGGGACCAGTCGTATAGCCGTCTGCGTCAGAGGAGGAATTACTGAATTATAATAATGAAATTATTTATTTTTTCAGGTGTCCAGTCGAGCAAGAAAAGCTACCGCTTCTCCGAGAATAATAGAGCTAGCCAGATATAAGCCAATGTATGAAGGTTTCCACCATGATTTCGACCAAGGCATGGGTTATGAGAAAATGCCAAGGCTGATTCGTCCCATTACAAGGAATGCCAAAAACGCAGTGGCGAGCTCACGTATCCGCGAAATATCCGTGCCCATTGTCCGCGAAAGCATGGACAAGGTGCAATTTAACCCCGAAGCCTTCATTATCAAGCGGTCAGCGCTAAATGCATACTGTCCTCAGCGTATCACAGAACTCGCTCAACCTACAGTTAGATAAGTGGATGGGAGCTGCCTGTTCTATTGTGATGTTAATTTTTGTTGTCCAGCATTTCTGTCCAGTTTGTTTCACTGTCCGCCCAGGGTTCACTACCAGTCAAGGAGCCGTTAAGGCGAGTGACAATGCAATCATGACAGTGTATTGCTCACTATTGTGACACTTTATTTCCAAAATGTTACCCACTCATGAACAATTGCTCAACGTATGAATAAAAGTTCCATTTCTGTAAAATACTAAACATGCGGAAATGCATTAATCTTACAGTTTAAGTTTCATGTCCTTACCAAGATCAAGTGACACAGGTGTTGATTTAGATATAAACCTCGAGGTAGCACGAAGCCATATTACTGCATAGCATAGTGCAGCACCATTCAAGTTGTAGCTTTGTGATCCTCTAGCTCTTTAAGAATCATATATGGCTCATATAGTCGTTTGGTTGTCTTGAAATTTTCAATTTTTCTTTTTATCTGTTTGGGTGTGTCCTGGTAGTAGTTACGCCTGTCTCTTGCCATTGCCTAAAGTACGTTATCATTTTAGTCAACCTTTATAGAGGATACAGTTTACCAACACCAACCTCTCAAAGATTGCTTTTATCCATGCTGACTGGCCAATAATGTATGCTTCAACTTTCCTATTGATACATGATCTGATTGCTTGCGCGTTACGACGCTCATCCTTGTTCAAGGCTATGCAACCACTCACAGGCCAACTGAGCAGCGCCTTGTTCCCTGTCAAACAAAGACAATCAATGAATTAACTCTTTTTTTTCCTGAAGGATGGTACACCTTACCTTATAGTCATCATCATACTTCTCCATCATATAGATGGCATACTGAGCTTCTGGTTCAGACAGTCTGGCGCGCTCATCAGAGGGAATGGCTGCTGCTCGCTCCTCCAATGCTACAAACAGTACCCTGTTGTAGCTATCTACCTTTAAGCTATGCATGCTTAGCCGAGCAAATGCAAAAGGATTGCTCAAAAAGCTTGAAAATCCCTTGGAAGACATGACAGAGTTCACAGGTCATTGAAAACTTCTATTCATGGACTGGGATGTTTTTCAAACATGTTACAACCAAATAAAGTTGGAGATAATTTTATTCTACGGAATTCCTGATTTTAGGTTCAACACAAGGCCTATCGCCATTGATGACTCTCTGGAGAGCCGAATCCATGTAAAAAAATTTGGATGACAGGATATAGTTATGTAGGTAAACTCAAAGTGAATTTATGGGTATACACAACCCAAGTATGAATATGCTGTCAGGCATCCATTAGGTTTTCCAAATTCTCATACTGTGTGTGATGTGACTTACTTGCAAGCACATTTGTTTTATCAGGAACTTCTTCTCGTTTGGTCTGTCTGTCTTTACCAACAGTTGCTGGCTGCAAGAGTTCATTACCATACAATAGTGGTGCATTGGCTAGGGACGGAGTCGGCAAGAATAGCAGATACAAGTGGATGATAAGACTATCACCATGAAACAACTGAATCCCTAGAGTGAACACCTCTATCTCTATCTGAGCTGTAGTTCTGCATAGCAGCATGTGTTCTAGAAGTTCTGACTTAGGCCTTAAACGCAATCGAGAGAAGTTTGACTCCAACCGATTGCAGAATTTTCACCTTTGCGTTAGCTGGTGCCAATGTCATGTTTGCATCGGCGCTCAGACCCATGGACGTCATATTAAAATGGATTCCTTTCCCATCATTCCAAGCTTTTTTTAACACCTCACTGCAACAAAATATAACACACATCATGAGGTATATTGAATGTGAAACATTAAGTTCTTGAAGATAGTAAAACTTGGACTACATTATGATGCCCAATAACCACCAATACGTGTTGGAGCGCGTCATTTTGACGAGTGAGAATGCATAACCAGGTCATGAATAAAGGTCGCCGCCTAGAAAGTTATCTCAATGTTTGAACTGCTTTATAGTGAGTCTGAGTGTCAACCCAACTGTAACATGTGTCCACTGGCTGAGTGACTGACACGTGACACTCAACTCTGACTGTGACTCACTCACTCAGTGATTGTAAGTAAGTGTGGATTGTGATGCAGGGTGAATTAGTTATCAGTATTACCAGAACCAGAACTGTTACTAGTACTACTACTACTAGTAGTACTACTAGTACAACTACTACTAGTACTACTATTACTAGTAGTAGTACTACTATTACTACTACGGTAGTAACTAGTAAACTACGTCTCCCAGTAACTAATAACTAAGTAATAATACTAATAAATAATAGTAATAGTCTAAATCTAATCTAATACTAACTAACGAGTAACTACTAACCTAAGTAACTAGTAACTTGTATGTAATACTAGTAATAGTTATAGTAGTGGAACTAGTACTACTACTACTACTACTACTAGTACTAGTAGTAGTAGTACTATTAGTATTACTAGTCTACTCTACACTGTAACTGTAAGTGTAAGTCACTAACTAGTGTAACCTAACTAGTAATAAGTTATTGACTGAGTGAGCGTAGACTGTAGTGACTAATGACTGTGAGTGTGACTGAGAGTAGACTGTAGACTAGTGCAGTGTACTGTATAACTTAGTTTTCCTTACTCTTGTATTACTACTTTTTTTTTGGCTTTCTGATTTTTCCTTTTCCTATTGACACTGTATCCATAACGCTTGCTTCGCCTTTGCTTTGCTAACTTTACCATACTACACGAGTAAAGAGTTATTAATAATTATTTACGAGGAATACAATCGTACAACTACAAGTACAAGTATAACTATAAGTCCAAGAACTGAAAAAGTCGCAAATTGGTTTCCAGCACACATGGGCTAGGCCACTACGAATATCTTTGCTCTGGCGTGAATCTAATAGTGAGAGCCTCGTTGCGCCGCGTAAAACGGCCTATTGGTAACCATTTCAGGTGGAGGCACGGAGATTGACGCCTTTTGGTCTCGTTGTCAAGGTCATCAGCAAACCGAAAGCGCTGTCAGCGGGAAACACGGAACTGTAGGAACTGTAGACCTAACAGCTAAGTTGTAACTTGGTGACTGGGAAGAAGAATCAGCAGCGACAGGCGCCTCCCGTAACTTTACAACTCTCTAGCTGATAATTTAGCTAAATTAACTTCAAGCTCATTCACTCAAACAAAGCGAATGATTGAATGTCAGCTCAGACTCACTCTCAGAGTCACCAACAACCGCCGTTGAATCAAGTATCAACGGATCAACTTCAAGTTAACTCAACTAATCAAGTTCAACACTCGGCCGATCCGACTGAATGAGTTAATCACTAAGTCAGTTACTGTTAGTCAGTAGTTGCTCTCTAAGATTGGCTGGGCTCAGTCAGATGAGTCAATCATTCAATCACTAATCACTCAGTCAATCAATGAATCACATTCTTGGAATTAATCAAACCAATCAAATAAAGTTTTTATAAAGCAATAAGTAAAGAATGATGATTTAGGATTTAATCCAAGTTTAACGATACATTAAGTAATTAATTTTGTCTTCTTACTCACTTACTACTCCTAGTCCTAGGTTTGGAGACGAGAATCTAAATTTGGTATCAGCAAATGCCAAGTGACTAGAGAAGAGCAACAAAGTACAAACAAGTGAACAACAACAACTCAACCGTCAATATCAAGATCTTTCAGTTATAGGCATATCATGGTAAGCCAAGAAGAAGGATAACCGAAAAGTGATTACGCTATTCGACTGATGGCAAACTACCCAAATGTCACATTGGTTTGTGTGGTTAACACTGCTGTGCATGGGGAATGGAGGTCCATTATGAGGCGTAATGAAAGCCGATTTATCACATTGAATCAAATTGAAATCTTATTTGTGAAAGTTGACAAACAGAATGACAAAACTATGGCCGAAAGACTATCTAGGTCTCTGACAGTCTCTCATTCCAAATCAGGTGTTAGATAACCACATTCCAAGTGCCCAATGAAACATTCAGGCAATGTAAAGGCTTTTTTTCAAGTTGCTCCTAAACTTACATGTCTTGCCTATCTTTCCAGGATTCGGTTGCGCTTATCCTGGACATTGGTTTGTCCATGCAGCATCCGACACCAACTGGTGCATCACACCTAGACCAATGCAAGAACATAATAAGCGTCTTTTTGCAGCGAAAGGTAAAATTGATTCCAATCTCCCGATTCCTTTTTTAATTGCATTCAATGTACCTACTTGGATATACATGACTTCCCCCATAACAATTCTTCCCAGGCTTGTAGCTTCAATGGACGCTGCACCACGGTCTCCCAAGACTGTCAGATGCCAACAACATTTATCTACCTACTGCTGTCAGCGGAGAGCGCAGAAATATTTGGAATCAGTGTCTTGGTCTGTGATAATGATTGTGATGAGCAACCCAACTGAGTATTGTAGGGAGGGAACCAAGTGGTTTTGGGATCATTGTAAAACAACCCGCCACCATGGGATGATAGCATTAATTTGGTTAAGCAGTTATGACCGTAGGGTTAGTTATCCTCCTAACTCTATGGTTATGACATATAAGAAGTTAGTTAGCTTTTTGTTTGGTTGATCGTGTTTGGATCTAATGGATGTTGCACGACAGCGTGACATTATAGGTCGTGCACCACTGGTTGTGCTCACTTTTGTCTAATCTAAAATCAAAGTTTGTCGGCTGTTGACAGATATTCAGCAAGTCTACTGATCAAGTGTGCTTGTTCACGTTTGGGTCTACGGACACAGCTAATGAACTGGCGGAAGCAGAGGAGTACCAGAATATCAGTATGGATAGTCCACTGAAGCCAGCTAACTGGGATCTATGCAACCATGTGCAAAATCACATTACAGCTACTGATATAAACGGAGACTGTATCCTTGTCGAAGTTGATTGATGGGTGCTACAGATTAAAAACAAAACTGCGAAAATATACTTATAGTGCTAGGTCCATGATACAGCGCTGGATTTGAGATCACAGGATCCTGGGTTCAAGCCCCAATTATTCTGGGTTACTGTGCCCGATGCGATCTCCTTGCTGAAAGGCAATAAAACAAGCCCTGTCATGAGGTGGAGCATACCATTCCCCTGGCTGTTCTCCATGCTAAACCATAACTGGTGGACTAGCCAGTATCTAAACCAGCGAGTTCACTAGAATTTCATACGGAAATATGTTAATGAATTCCTTAACTCGAACCAGTTATCGATGCGTTGATTGTTGGTTCTACTTACTTGATCAAAGAGACAAGGTAAGTTTGTAATCAGTTTCTTACCAACCACAAGAAGATGACTGAACGGGTTGCTATAACAGCTCTTATATTTAATTATTTTGTAGCTCTCCCAGCGATCCCAAACTGAAGAAAAAGTTGGCTAGCGGTAGAAAGATACTCATGCTTTTGAGTAGTCTGGGTGGTGCTGTGAAAGCAGATTACAGTGAGATAAAAAATATCACCGCTGGCTTCAAGGATAGTGGCCTGGAGCTGCATGTAATGTAAGTTATGAAGACTTGCCATACCTACAGTAGCGACACAATGTCCTTCAAATTGAAAATGTCTTTAGCTTGAATTGATGAAGTAATTGGGGGCTTTGGTAGGGAATAGTGGGATAGCTCATGGTAGAGCGCTGGGCTTGCATTTCTGGTAATCTGGTTTCAAATCGCTCTCACGGCGGCTACCTTTTTGAGTGTGAATTCCTCACATACATATCCCAGCTCCTACCACTACAACAAGCCTCAGGCTTAGAAGGTCCATTAAAGTGTTAGTGTATTAAAAAACATGGTCTCACATTGTACCCTTGATCTCATTTCTTGGAAGATCTTGTTGAAAACCTGCTGCCTCAAATGCTTGACACAATACGATGGTGGGTGGAGCTTAATGATTCCCGTCGAACTCGTCCCTATCTAAACACATATCCGGATCAAGCTGCTGACTCACTATATAGGCTTATATGATCTAAACAGAAAATGAAGTTGTTTTGCTGTTTTAGCAATTTGTTCACAAATTCACTCTATGTACAATGTATTTATGATATCAGCCACATTTTGTGAATTTCTGATGAGAAAACAAAATATGAAAAAAAAATTTGGAGTCAGCATGGCCGCGGATTGATCTCGCTTAGCAAAGCACCGGATGTAATGATCGTTCACCGTTGGCAAGGGCTATTGCGTACAAACTGTCATTGGTATAGCCATAAACTGAATAACAAGTAACTACAGGAATCTCATTGCCCTAGCCATCAGGCATCATGAATGCCTGTACAAAAAATATCGTTAGTTTACTAAGTCAACAACTTTCCGACCAGAGAGTACAAAGAGTTTGACTCGCGCCCGCCGTGTTTTTGGCGACTGTCTAAGGTGATACCGACGCCAACTCTTATACACTTTAAATAGCATGGGCAAGTGCCTGAGTAGAACAAAATGTGCAATTTTCTTATCTTGTATAGCGGAGTGTCTCTGGAAGAGGAAGAAAATGATGGTGATGGTAGTGATGAACCATCCACTAGCGATGGTCGTCGGCCTCCCCGAGATAATGGACAGACAAAACCGAAAACCGCAAGCCAGCTGAAAGGGGAAGCTGTAATAGGCAGCATGCTAAAGGAGTTGGAAGGATGTGCCTACGAATACAGGTGAAGGGCGGAAACTACATTAATTACTGAACGAGCACTAGCTTATGAGTGTGCCCATCACTGGCAAAAATCAAAGTTTCAGGACAGTTTGTAAGCAGGATTTTCCAAAAAGCTCTCTAGCGCTGCTTATCTAGTGATAAATAAGTACCCAAATCTCTTCAGAGGTGAGAAGGTGAATGCGGTGAACAAGAGAAGTAATACCCGACCTCAGTTACATCGGTGTCGGGACATAGGCACTTCCCTGTTCGACAATTAGCTATGTGAACAACTGTTACCTTAATCCCTTAGGGAGGCAATGGCTGCAATGACAGTGTTTGGTACAAAGCAGAAGAACTCAATGGCATGGAATACAGAGCTTACAATCGGCGCTGACCTCAAAATACCAATCTCTGCATTCAAACTGGTGGGTTTATATTTTGTTTCTCACAGGCAACCACCCTTACTATAGTTAGTGAAGATGGGATTGTGCTGTGTGTTTTTGTAGTTCAAAGTTGATTTAATTGGTTTGCCAAAGTTATTACATTGCGGTTCTTGAGTATCAAACCATGTAAACGACTATCGCGTGTCAAGCTCTGGGGTACAGCGAAAATACTCACGGTCATTTTCAGCTTTCTCGACTATAGCGCTGCCCAAAGAACTCTATCTAACTTATTATGTATATGGAGGATCCTGTCAACATCAAAATTATTCATACGTATCACTGAGATGATTACCTCCAAAAAACTATGGTGAAAGAATGTGGTAATAGTGACCAGCACTCTGTATTGAACTGGTTGCTCTACAGGTGACCCGTGAATCTTTACCAACTTTCAAACGGTGTGCAGCTGCAGATAAAAGTCAAGATATTGACAAGAAAGTTGATACATTCCTTGCGGACGAGACAGAGACTATGGTGACATCTGATGATATTATCAAAGGTTGGTACTAGATAGGTAAGAGGTATGACCCCAGAGGTAAAAATGGTAATAGTATAATTACTGCCAGGAGTGTTGTGTTTAAAGGGGTTATGTTATGGTCGAGGGTAGATGCACTTTTGAAGTTGTGTTCCCCATTCTTAAAGGGAGGCAACTCCGCACTAATTGCAGCGATAGCGAGTGGTTTTTTCCACAAAGTGATTATCGCTCACTCGAATAACTACGGCCCGAATGGCCCAAATAGAAAAAAATGGGATCTAATTACCAAAATTTGGTAACCTAATGATCTCTATTCTCTCATAACATCGAGTAGAACTCAAAATTGAACATAATATTAGGGAAAACTGAAGTTATAAGAAGTGCTTTGCCGGTTTTCCCTAGCCCTAAATAAGACCGTTGCATTCGGGCCTCATCATTGCTCAATAATGGCACTAACACTCGCTGACAGAGATGAAAAGCTGCACTCTGTTTTCCAAACATCTGCACGTAAGCTGAGAAATCAATGCAAGCACCAACAACTCTGTGTTGATTTCCTATCTCGAGGCCAATTTTGTTGCGTCAATAGTCCGACAAGAGCATCGCCGAGGGCTCTAAGCATGTGCATTATATAGGGCAATATCTGATCTTCCATTTGAGCTGAATGTTGGGTCCATGTATTCATGGTAGGGTTCAGCATACGAAAACAAGTGAAAACACCTTTGGCCATGACGGGATGAATTAATAAGAGTCTTTTTGCTTACACCCGTGTGCCCCACATATAAGGTGGCTGTACAATATGGGAGAACTTTCTTTATTTGACGTCGCGATCTGAAACTGACGAGAGTGTTGGGAAAGGCAATATTTTATCCAAACTGAGATTCGAACCAAGGACCAAGGCCCGGTATTTTATTGACTAAGCCATTGCTTCATTGTTTTGTATATAGGTTATCGTTATGGAACAGATTTGGTCCCTTTTACCGATGATGATATGAAGAACATGAAATATACCGGTGGAGAGAAAAGCTTATCCTTGATTGGATTCGCAAATAGTACAGGGGTAAGTTTAAGTTCACATATATGCACAAGTAAGCTCATAGCTCATTGCTAACTGACTGGTGCAGTTGCGGCGCCACCCAGATAATGTCTCATCTGCTGAAGTGCTCACTGCCCCAATTTGTATGCCAGATCTCTCAATGCCGACCGATGTGGCGCTTAATTGCGCTGATTATTGGAGTAAAGAAATCTAACTCTAGGATAAGAAAAAGACGGCAAACATGCCTATGCGGTTGCATTAGAGATCCCGCTCAGGCCGGGTTCTCTTTGCAATGGTTTGTTTTGGAACATTTGATGACTTTTATTCGGTGTATAAAGAAACTCTTAGTCTCCTATTTCCCAAGACAATGTTGAATCCTAGCAAGTCATGCATGGGCAGTTTGCGAGACCCGCTTACATTGACGCTTAGGACTCTTTCTCAGGTAGATCACATTAGGCAGAGGAGGTTCTACATCATCTCTGATACGGTGGATTATGAATTTCAGGGAGTGTGGGTTGTGTTTTTAGGTACCACTGCATTGGAGAGCTGGTACAGACAGCATGCTCGTAACAGCTCAGAAGGCTGATCCCGTGGCCGGTAGGGCTTTGTCAGCACTGATAAGAGCTCTATTTGAGACTGATAAGATAGCCATAGTGAGAAGAGTCTATAATAAAGCATCGGCGCCTGTGATAGGCGGACTCTATCCTGTGATAGATGGTGAAGAAGAGGTAAACATATGCTGAGCCATAAGGAATTGTTGCCAGCTGTATAGATAACCACAATAAAGTAAACTGCCTAATTGCCCTCATGCCATGGTGTTGTGGGATGGCTTCTAGCAGGTTAGAGGTTAGTTAGCCACACATCGACCACTGGCAACTTGGCTACTCCTTCATGATAAGGTGGATAACCCAGGTACTCTTAGAGGGGTGTGAGTGTGTGCGTGCGGGCATTCATGGACAGGTAAACTGGAATCGCCGATGGATTTACTAGTATCATTGTTGCTGTTGACACAAAATGAAGTTGAATAACCGGCGCCTGTTTTGTAGTATCTCATCTTCATTGAGTTGGCATTTATGGAGGATCTTCGTGAATATGAGTTTCCTTCATTACCGGTGGATCCGGATCCTGAAAACAAGCAGGCCCCCACAGGTGTGTGTGTGTGTGCGTGCGTGCGAGCGCGCGCGCGCGCGCGCGCGTGCGTGCGTGCGTGTGTGTGACACTGACTAGAAGGTCTCATGACCACTTTAAATGATCGAACCAAGGGGCACTCCTCTCGGCTGTGTTTGGATTGTGTGAAACTTCAAGGTGGTATCACTGTATCCCACCTTTGATCCCGAATAGCAGGATCCTTTCCGTATTGTCTCAACTGTTACAGTCACATTTAGCATCGTCTACGCGTATGTATAATTGATCAAAAGTACAACTACAAAGCTTAAAATATGCTGATGAGGGAAACACGACTTTGAGTTCAGATGAAAAGTCTCAAATTAGAGAAGTAAAAAAGTAATTTCGGCAAGCTGAGAATTATAATTAATTTGCTGTGAAGGGTCATTGCATGTGAATTGTTGATACCATGAGTTTGTGTCCACACGCCTAGTCATGGTTGTCAAAGTGTGATTTCATAAATGTATGTCTACATTCAGGTCTCTTGTTGGCCTCTTCCCATTATTTTTATTTATGTCTTTGTCTAGATGACCAACTTGCTGCTGTTGATGCTCTAATAGATGATATGGATATGACTACAGCTGATGGGTAAGAAACGGCTAGATGGCCTGGTTGTGTACATACGTGTATAGGTGTGGGTAGTGAGGGGTAATTATTTATTATGAGTTAGTTCACCATGGTGCAAGTTTGACTTCAATGGATTCGTTTGGGGTAGCCTTTTCTCTGGGCAAA
>Ga0224511_10000246_pt1 | contig 22794 bp, 15 predicted proteins | sample SF_May12_sed_USG_2_FD_169988 | JGI IMG/M metagenome (GOLD analysis project Ga0224511, IMG submission 169988) | Sediment microbial communities from San Francisco Bay, California, United States - SF_May12_sed_USGS_8_1 | ecosystem: Environmental > Aquatic > Marine > Sediment | place: USA...
AGAAGACCTGCATGTGCGGTGATCCGAGAACATTTGGGAAGCAACGATATCGTCGAAATATTTCAATTGATATGTGATAGATTCTGCCAATAACAAGCCGTATTCCTATTTTGTGTGTTGTTATATAATATGTATGGCATATATGCTGTCTGAAAGGAATTTGATGAGCGAATAATTGTTTTAATCACGAACTAAGTGATTAAGTCGCTTTAACAGGGTTCACTTGTATAACAGTTATTGAACATTTAATCGCTAAACATAAGGTGCATTTTATGAACGATCCTCGGCGGAACAGGACCAGGTTAAAAGACTAATTTCGGTAGATGCCGAAACAAGAACAGTCGATTTTATAATGATCTGTCATCAGTGTAGTGAGGTTTTTAATAGGAATGTAATGTATATAAGTTGTCAATCGTTATTTTCAGTCTGTCTGGACATTGACCAGTGTAAACGCCGGAGCTGCACAAACGCCTACAACGTCTTCTGCAAGGAATGCCACGAGGATAAATCCATCTTCATGCGATACAACAATGACACGGAATGCAAACGTATGTATTGGAGTTGTGTTAGTGTTTCCAAACTAATCAATATTATAACACACATCTAATGAATCATTAATGTGACTAAGAGTAAATGTTACTTTTAATAAATTATTAGTGTATTCGTTTGCATTGTTGCACATAATGTTTAAATTATTTGTATATTTTAGCTAACAATAAGCATAGGACACAATGAAGTACAATGTCAATTATTGTGTTAATATTGTAATAATCATTGAATTAGGTAAAGTTATGTTTACGAATGAAACATTCTATTTGCATATAGGTATGTGTGCCTGGAACAACCATTACTGCTGGCCGGGAAGCTGTGGTGCCTATAATCTCACACAAGACTGCACATGCGCACCTGGCTTTCGTAAGGTGTCGAATCCTGGAGCAACTATAAATTCTGGAGAAACAACATGTCAGCCGACACAGACACCGTCCATACTAACATGCGACACTGTAGCAATTGGGCCGAGGGGAGAAAAGAAACGCGCCATGAGTTCCAATGCGTCTACAGCGTGTGAACACTTGCAGGACATGTATGGGAGCTTTCAGCCGTCTGTGTTGGAGTTTCACATGGCGTCTGATTTTATCATTAATGTAACGCATGTTCTAAAACCAGCGATCATTGTTGAGTCGAATTTTGGCATCAGTGATTCTACAATTCATGTAAAGCACATGACAGTTAGCGGTGAGAATTTTAATTGACGTTGCAATTGACAACTTAAACATCAGATTTTTTAATTATATTATACGAGTTTTGTTTTACAAACATGTGTAAAATAGTTTTAATATTATTGATTCACAAATGTTTTATGATTACGAGCGTGGCAAAATAAAAGTAAATGTATGAACGATGTGCACATCATACATTAGGAATATATGAAATATAAAATTTTTACCTTCTCAGGACAGCTGGCTACTGTATCCACTCATCGCCAGCGTATTGATTCTGACAACAGCCAATCTGTTATCAGCAAGGATCACCAAGACGGCAACATTAATGTAACGAAGATTATGTACAACCTCAACAACGGCGAGGCGTAAGTTGGTTAATAAAACATCATTTTAACATCTTGATTTATCACTTACTATCGATAGCAATTTGTAAAGAAAGAAATATCTAGGCCTTTTGAAATCAGAAAACCATAGAAGCTAGGAAAAACACTTGCATCATTTTTCTGACAACATGGCTTTAACAGTTTGTTGTATTGGGGGGTATTCTGTTGATATTGCTGATGTTAAATTTCGCATGGTACCTTGCATGGACTTTTAAAACCTAATTCTCACTTATGCATTGATGTTTTTAATTTTTATTCACTTTATATTCTTTTATTTACTAGACTTTGTCTAGATTATGAAGCAAAAGGTGGGGGCTATTTGAAGGCTGAAGACAGAAGAACGAACACAATTCTCCCTGCAGTCCCATACACAAAGACTATCAGTAAGCGCCAGATTTGCTATCGGTACGACGAAATCTCACCAGAACACTGTTCCGTTAATCTAACATGCTTATCCGAACCTCTGCACCTCGACCACCGCATATCACGGAACCCCATACATACAGTGACGTTTACTGGTTGGAGCGACCCAGTGCCTTCAGGTGGAGCGTCAGTGACAGCATCACAGATAGAAAGCTACGAGATTAGAGTTAATGAAGTGTCGCCTTCCAAAGGTATCAACAAGGTTGACTACACTACCAATTTCCTTTCTATTAAAGTTAACCACACAATCACTGACATAACGCTTAATTTAACATCGGATACTCCCCGTCTGTACTGCCTAACCTTAGAGGTCAAGGATGTCGCTGACAATGTTCGTCAATGTCGACGATTCATATTAATGGACGCAACAACTTTCATTGAAACAAACCCGGATCAACCATTTCAATTTACGTCAGCATCACCAGACACTGGTTTCAGCTGGCAAACACACCATAATAATATATGCCTTACATGGAAAGAATACTTCTTTAACAAGTTCTACCTTTACAATGAACTTTTCAACGGCGTTGAGGCGAACACTCTAATTTCTGAAAATTACGAACAGATCAGCGGCGAAATTCCGGTGTCTGGTACCCCTAATGTTCATGGAATCGTCAAATACATGGTTTCGTGGAAATTGAATGACGGACCATTTTCACAAGAAATTGAAGTACCTGACTTTCTCAATCAGACATACTGCCAGCTTCTACCATTAACTGATGGTGAAACATACATTTTTAACGTTCGTCCATTTGATATTGTTGGAAATACACACAACGAGAGTCGCACGGTGTTTATCGATCAGTCGGTACCTCAGATCACTGAAATTTGGCTAGAAAAAGACGGCTACGACCAATTGTTTGTTCATGACAGTACAGATCTGTCCAAGATGCAAATGACCTTTGATGCATTTGACGCACATAGCGGTATCCTTAAGATACACTGGAGATTCGGTATTGCAGATACTTCCACGGAATTGATATCGGAACATTTATCGGTCGTCAAATCACAAAATGTAAGTATTTCTTGTTAATTTGTCTTTATACGTATAACCTTCTCACTTATACAGAATCCAATACAATGAATCCGATTGGCCCAGTCAAGAGATTGGAACTATGTACATGTATAGTCATATCACAGCCAGGTCGCTTACTCGCTGATGTTTTAAGGTTACAAGACCAGAATTCGGGCTTTAAATGCTGTTTATATTTACATTTAACCAACTTAATTTTAGCAATCTTGTCTAACGTCGTCGATTAACTGCTATTGTCCTGACATTGGAGATTGTGAGTTCGACAACTACACTATTCCTCTGAACAAGCTGCAGACAGAAACCAAACATTTCGGAAATCATAACAGAAATTACTTCTTTGAGATAACGGTCACGAATCATGCCAACTTGTCATCAACCGAGTATATAAACGTTCTCGTTGACGAATCGCCTCCAGAAAAAGGCGTCGTGTATGAAGGTTTGTACAATACCATAATTATAATGAAGTTAAACGTTGATAAACGCGTTCGGCGAGATTAAAAATAGTTTAATACTTTTTAATCCGTAATCTTAGTTCCTGGTACTTGCTGTTACAAAGAGAGACATTTGAAAACGTTTTGTTTAATATTTAATCAGGGCCTGAAGATTCCAAAGACATGGATTACACAAGTGAAGACTCATTCTTGGTCCACTGGCACGGTTTTATTGACCATGAAAGCGGCATCAAGCTATATCGTTTAGGCCTATCCCATCGGTGTTTAGCAAAGGATGAATTGTACAGGTTTACGCATGTTTCGGATGTTATAGTTTACCGGGAAATGCCATTCTCCGAACAAACAGTTAGAATACCGGCAAACTTCACAGGGAAGAGATATGTCACAGTTATCGCTTTGAATAATGCACTGGAACCATCCGAAGCAGTCTGCTCTGATGGAATAACTCGAGATCTATCTCCTCCAGAAATCAGAAATATAACACTCCAACACGGAAGGTGGTCAGAATCTATCATGTGTAGTGAAACAGATGTATTTCTGTTAACATCAAATCTGAAAAAGGTCAAAATGCAACACACAAACTCCTGCCAACAGCTTTGCAAATCAGTGTCTGAAACACCGACGATTGCCGACCTACTGCCCCTTAATCCAGAGACAAAGAATGACACTAATGTGTCCGAATTGTTGTGTGATAGATTTCGTCTTTATACGAATGATACTATCGTGTACTTGCCTAATGATCATTTATACCTACAATGGGATCTTTTAGAAACTGGCAGTCAAGTCAATGATTATTATGTTGGAATAGGCTATGATGTTACAGAATATGTTTCTCCAGCAATAGCCTACATGTCGACGGAACGGAAAACCATTTTCAAAATGCGCCATGACGGACTTGGCTCGAACGAACTGTTTTATATCTTCATTAAAGTTTCCAGTAAGGCTGGGTTGGACAATATATACACTATAGGACCTGTACTCATTGACCAAACACCACCGTTGAGCACAACGCTGCCAAACGTTTTAATAGAAAGGGACCAAATAGTATTCGGCTGGGAAGACACGACATTTTATGACGAAGAACAAACGGAGCAAATCGACCAAATACTGTTTCAAATAGGTACAATATATTACTCTGGATCGTTTGTTGTTTTATACCCCACTAGTTTGGGGCGGGTAAACATGTATACAAATGATTTTACCCAGATGTAACCCCTAATGGTTGTGTCCCAGCACCTGTATCCCCAAAATTAAAATTGATAAAGTCATGCATAATTTAATGAAACTCAGCAACAATCAGGATGCAAACTTGCAAACGTTAGTATTTTTACACCTCTAAATTCAAAGGAAATGTCACTTTTTTTGACTGGGTGTTAAATGTCGGTTTAGTGTCCAACGTGGGAGGGGAATCCACATTTTTACAGTTCAGTATATCATTGATTGGAAGTCATTTGTTTATGTTCACATTTCTAAGACTTAGTTGATAAATATGTACAAAATGTGATTTTAGCTTATGGCACAATCGCAGTTTCACCATATTTGGAATGGCGGTTGGATGAATCGCCGAGTTGTCCTGCATTTACTGGAGGTTGTTTCAAATACCCCCTACGGCGTCTGCAAATTCAGGACACCGACAACAGCATCTCGTTTCACATTAACCTGCACGTGTATAATAATGCAGGGCATTACCTGTCCATTGCCACAGAACAATTTAAAATTCCGTCGCGGTATCCGCCTGGTAAAATCACGGTTTATGACACGGATCCCGAGTTTCTAGATACCACTCTACTAGTGGATGTCGACGTACACTTTAAATTGTCGGTTCTCTGTGCGTCGTGGACAGATGTTACACATCACAAAACTGTTTCGTACGAAGTTGGAGTTGGTTTGACGAATTTAACGGATGATATTATTGAGTTTCAGCACGTGAACGACATCAGATATTTTTGCTTCAATTCCTCAGCTATACAAGCAGACAAAACCTACTTTTTTCTCTTAAGATCTACGTGTAGTGCTGGTTTCACCATTTCATCGTCCGATGGAGTGACTGTGTTAGACGGAGAATATCTTCGAAAATCTTTAGACGTTCAGGCTGGAAGAAATTGTTTTAGTTTAGAGTATGATTCTGTTGCATTGCAAACCAACAGTTCTGTTATTTGGACACCGAAACCATTACTTGTAGGCTACAGTTATATCATTAATCTGGACATATCTGCATATGACATTCACTCAGATGATGCCATCATTGGCAAAAGGACTAAGGAATATGTAATAATTCCTTTTAAGTCGAACATAAAAATCACAGTAAGCGTGAAATCTGCACTACCGCCGGGATTGGCTTTCTTGTACTTCTGTCCGAACAAAGACGTTCTGCCTTTTAACAATAAAGAACTTATCGTCAACTGGATGTTTTCAAAGCCAATACATAGCTCGTCGTTTGTCTACATGGTTGGTGTAGAAAAGATCACTGCTGTCAACAACACTTTAGTTCTCCCTTATCAAAAAGCTTTACATGACTTTGAACTTCGTTTTAAGGATCTCTCAAGCATAATAGTCACAAACGATTCATTTGTAGCTAAAGTCAGAATATGTTCCATTGCGCATTGCTTAAAAGATGTAGTTTCAAATCCGTTCACGTTTGATCAGACTAACCCTACACTGCAAGTAGAAGCGTTAAGTGCGGAGTCTAATGAGCAAGCAGATTGCTTGTGGTTGCACGCGCGGTGGAAAATTGTTCCTTCTGAATTCAGAGTGTCATTTCATCAGTATACACTTTCTTTGGACGAAATTGGAAAAACAAAATTAATTTCTTGGCAATCCATTGCAAACACAAGTTTGACCATTCAGGTAAAGGAAATTCTTAATTATTGGTTTATCACTTTATTTAATATTTTTAAAGGTTTTTAAGTTAATACTTTAATTTCGAAATATAACAAATGTGGTTAGTCACCAAGAATAAAATCATATTCAAACAATTTTACGCCTCAGTGCATTACCAAAACATGAAAGGGGGGTACATTTTCGCGTTTCAGTTGGAAAAATGTATAACCATACCAGAACCTCGTCTTATATCCGCGTTTCTGTGTGTTCGCACGTTTTCTCTGAGCGGAAAAGATATTCAGACATGTCGGAAAATCGTTCAGACAAAAACAGGCAATTATGCAAACGACATGGTGTACGACTTTGACGCTAACACAGACACTTGGAATCCAATAAAATCGGTATGTTTATTACGTGTTTGTATAACAAGTCGTTTATTATTATCATAATTATTTATTTTTAATGATTATGTAATTGTGTTTTAGCATGCATAGTTATATTTGGCATTTACTCATACGTGTGTAGGATGCACTGTCTACTTATGGTTAAAAAGTAAAATTTGAACAATCATTTTCGCAAGTTATAACATATTTTGCATGATGACGTAAACGTACAATATTTATTTTAAATATAAAATAGCAAATGTATCCATGACGAAAATGAAGAAACTATGTTGATACTGTTAATACATGCCAAATTGTTCTTATTACACGTGTTTTTGACATACTTTATTTTTATTGTTTTATTTCCAGATATTGCATAGCGCAGACCTTGGTGATTCATACTCAGTCTTGCATGACAACGAACTGAATTTCGGAACAACCGACACCGTTCCAGCAGGGGCAATCACATACGCACACGACCGTCAAGTCACCTGGTATCTTATGACGTCACCTCATGTCCCGTCTGATTGCGATACCGACGCAGCATGTCGTATATCCATTTCAACAACAAGCGGTTTTGTGGTGTTTGATACACAAGATTTTACATCTAATGCGCGATACTTTATATGCGCTCATTCGAACGCCTCAGAAGTAGAACGGGAATTGTACACTGAAAAATTTAAAGAACTTTCATCTTGCAGTAATGGCTTTGTTTTTGATACTATTGCACCGCAACCTAGACAAGTGTATGTTCAAAACACCAACGGGTTCTTGACGGCTCGCAAAGACGTAATCGTACATTGGGAAGAGTTTATAGATAACGTGGACGCAACAGAATTCGGGTATCCTTCGCCTATTATGGAATACTATATTTCGTGTGGTAAGTGTGTAACATAAATCAATAAACGTATCGACAGACTGCTTAAAATGACGCCCGACGTTTCGACAAATACGGGAAAGCACGTTGCGTCAAAAAGTGCATGTGCGCGTTGCAAGCGAAACACCAAAGATTCAATTTTGTGATTGGCTCAAGTGACGTTGTGCGTTATGACGTTACGTAATTTCCCTCCTTATATTGGACCAAACGCCATTTCAGCTTGCCCAACAAACGGGATGTCGTTACGTATTCTGTTTTTGTCTTATTTTTGTACTGACCATGATTATGTGTACGTTTTGGACTAACATTTGCAGGCACGCTCCCAGGAAGGGATGATTTGGTGGCGACTCGACACGTCGGGCACGATACATCGGCTTTGTTTCTAATCACGTTCGTCAAAGATGGCGCTCCTGCTTATTTTACTGTCACAGGTAGACATTCTCAAGCACGATACGAATACATGTAGTTATTCATTATATTCTTATTTAAAAGTAAGCCTATTCAAAGAGGTAATGTGATATATTGTCGAAAGTGAACAAATTTAGAAACATTTTAAACGTGAAAGAATATTAACACCACTAAAATAATACTATATGATTGATAATCGTTGACATACACTTATTATTTATTACAAGGCAAGGACTATGCGAATAATAAACGATCCGTTACATCGGAGGAGTTCATTGTTGATTCGTCACCACCTGTTGACGGAATTATTCTGTTTGACGGACTAGACAGGGCGACGCATTACATACAAGATACAACGATTCGTCTTCGCCTGGAACGATTTTATGATAACCATAGCGGCATTGCCCATTACAAAGTTGGCGTAGGATCAACCCCAGACATGGCGGATGTTATTTTATTGTTTAGCCACCAATCGAATCTTATTGACATTTTGCTTGCATCAACCCGTATTGTAGATGGATATACATACTTCGTAATTGTTCAGGTAATAATGACATGCACTTAACTATCGTTTCTTTAACCAAATATAAAACAAGATTAACTATGACCGAGTAGTGGATTCGACGTCAATTTTACTTTATTTATATAGAAAGGTTGCACTTTAATTTCTGCAGGCTGTCAACAGGGCTGGTATAGCTGGTAACTTCATCTCCAAGCGGTTTTTACGGGACATGTCACCACCAAGAGGGGGGCATGTGCTTGATGGACACTGGGATAATGAGGTAACATATTAGTAACATACATGTATACGTTTTACAATTATTTATCTGTACATGTTGTTGCAATAGGCGCACTGTAAATCCTTTGATACAAAACGTATGAGACTGCAAGTTTAGGAGGAAGTTGAAAAAATAACACAATAGACAAGTATAAAAATGTATTGTTGCGAACCAGGGGTCACGAAATTTCGATTTCGACAGAATAACTTACTTAAAAGCGGTCTTATTTTGTCGATATTTAGGTTTTATTTAAGTTTTGTGTTTAATAGTCTCACATTTCTAGGTCATGTATGCATGTAGTTGTCCACCTTTTTGTTGAATACATATGCACCAAGGGACGTATGGTGTTTGCTCGCGACCATACTTGGTGGTAACTGTCCATATATACTCCAGTTGGTAGCAATACGCCAATAGTAAAGTTATAAAATTTGCATTTCAAACTATTGCTATAAAATCCGTTTAACAGAATGACCAAGACTTTCAACAAGACATGTCCGTCATAAAAGGTCATTGGAAAGGGTTCTCGGACTCGGAAAGTTCGGTCGCGTTCTATCGTGTTGGAATTGGAAACGAACAATTCGTAACCAACATTCGTCAATTAGTCAATGTCGGGCTTTCGACAGGTAAAAGTTTGATTTCTTTTTAATAAACCAACTGCATTAATTGATTCATTCATTTTTTCAGTTTGTTTCATTTTTTAAATAGGTTACATCAAACATGTATTATTCTATAATCTATTAACGGTATTTGTTATACAAGTTTGTTTTGCTTTTAAACACGCTACTGTATTAATATGAATCCCTTTAATTTTAGTTATCGCGTGGAACGGCTCGTTCGTTCCTGGGGAAACCTACTATGTGACCGTTGAAGCGTGTAACCGGGCCGGACTTTGTACGACAAGGACCTCGGATGGTATCACCATCGACAATTCTCGCCCTATTGCTGGACGAGTCCATATTGGCTCCAGTAGTCGACATGAACGATATTTGCCACACAGGTACATGTACATGACTGATTAATAATATTTTCACTGTTAGCTACAAAGAGTTGTTATTATTTCGTGAGTTACAGTTTGTATTCTGATGCGTATCTTTTTTTATTTGTATATGTTTATATATGATATTGTTTAAGTTCGTGGAGCTGCATGTTTTTAAATCATTTCTCATGTTTACACATTTCGACAGATCTACGTTGCACATACAGTGGGCTGGTTTTGAGGACCCACAGTCAGACATTGACCGATTCGAAGTTTGCGTCGGAAGAAGAACAATGGAGTGTGATGTTGTATATCGGTTCAACGCTTTATTACACTCAAACATAATTAGATCTAACGTGTCGTTGCCCACTAAAACTGAGCTATATGCTACCGTGTGGGCCTTTAATAAAGTTGGCATGCATTCATCTGGTTCATCGAACGGATTCGTCGTTGACGAGTCGGCACCGATTTTAAAACGAAAACCAACATTTAACATTGGTGAAACGTCTACAAAAGGAAATACGGCACAGTGGGACCGGTCCCTGTTGAGGCTTGATTGGAAGTTTGTTGATCAAGAAAGTCCGATCACAAGTCATAAGCTCAGTCTTCTAACTCACCATGACGGTCATACTCCTGTGGAAAACATAATTATTGGATCTCAACAACATTTTCTTATAAATCTCGACGGCGCAAGGTGGTTGAACAATGGCGACAGATATGTAGCCGTGATAACATCGTGTAACGCTGCTGGGCTTTGCACCACGGAGAGAACGGACGATCTTATCGTCGACTCCACACCACCACATATGGGAGGACTGCAATCACACATACCAAACACGTGGAACAACTTAGTGGATTCGACAAATGCAACGCTTTCTAAAATTCATCTATCATGGTATGGGTTTTATGACCAGGAATCTAAAATCGACAAATACTATATTACGGTTTCTAGAACGTACTATATGCAGGAACTATCCAGAGGCGTTTATATTGTAAACCATAACACGGCATCGCAAACACAGAACGTTAATATGACGCTTTCTGGATCACTGCAAAGAGGCGATTTAATTATTGTGTCAATATGGGCGCAAAATAGTGTAGGCTTAAACAGTTCTATTTCAAAAACAACATTGCTTACACTGTCAAACTCACAAGTGTCTCCTTTAGAAAGCGGATCATTCACTGTTCAAAAACACTCTTGCGCCATTCACTCCTGTAAAAAAGATTGCACGTGTGCTGTTGTTGGCAAACCTTGCGTTGAGGTTAAGGACAATGCTACCTGTAGCGAAAAAAATAGAACCACTAGTGACAATTACAAATTCGATGTCTTTGGAGGGCTCTCGCATCAAAATGTGACAGTAACAGCATCTTCAGCGTGCTTAGCTGGACATTGGAACATGCTTCCAACATTAAAGGACACAGTGCAGCGCTACGAGTGGAGTTTGGGAGTGCACAACCATGTTGTTGGGGAAGGCATCTTCGAATTGTCCTATGAAAGCCCATGGAACGATGTCGGTCTAACACAGCAGTTTGTTTACTGCCTTCCGACAAACAAGTCCTTGGTACACAAAGAAGACTATGTCATTTATGTCCGCGTGTGGTACGATTCGACATATTTTTCCGTCTTCACTTCACCACCAATCAGGGTTGATCATACACCTCCGTCGGTACGCCGTGGTCAATACATAATCGAAGGGCACCCAGTGTGTTCAAGAGACTTCGATTTCATCGATTGGACGGACTCGATATCAGCTTGCTGGACAAACGTGTTCAGCGAGCAACAAAGCAAGATTATATATTACTCCGTTGGATTTGGTACTTCAACAAATGGTATGTGAAGTTGATGATTGCACATTTAATCAAATCTAATAACACATTATAGTTGACCAGTAATAATAAGATTAAAATTTGAAGTGCGTTTGTAAATTTTATTTACTTTTCAGCTGACGATATTTCCTCTATAAATACCGGTCTAAAAACATATGTCACCTTTACAAATATCACACTGACGCATGCAACTAGATACTACTTTACGGTCACAGCAGTGAACGAGGTTGGATTATATACCACGCTCGCTTCTGATGGGTTCATTGTTGACATTAACAAACCTTCGACTGGCGTGGTTTTCAATAGCGCCAACCACAAGGACACCATGTTTCAATACTCAACATCAGAGTTCACTGCGTCTTGGCACGGATTTCAAGATCATTGCTCCGGTGTTCGGAACTATTTTCTTGCTTTGGTTGATGAAGATGACACCAATAACCTCCGTTTTACAAGTGTTGGCTTACAAACAACGTTCAAATTTATAAAGCTTTCTTTAGTTGATGGTCACACATATCGTGCCGCTGTCAAAGCTGTTGACGCCGCTGGTCATGAGAGTGATGTTGTGTTTTCTGCCCCTGTAGCAGTAGATGCCTCAGCGCCGTCTGGCTATCAATGCTTGCATTTTTCGCAGATGACAGCCAATATAACGTCGGTATCGAATGATCAATATATCTTGAATTCCTTTTTACTTCATGTGCGGGAAAACGTTATGTACGCTGTCGAAGGTACAATCGCAAACGCGTCAGGCATAACAATCGTCTTGAATATCGATAACTTGATCATTCCTATTCTAGAAAGAATTCTTCATAATGGATCGTATTACTTTTCATACACGTTCTCTTCGACGGAAACAAAACGACTGAATGTTACATTGACAATTAGTAGTGATGAAGTTGCTTTTGCTAATCTACATGTTTTCATTAGTGAGTGTGTGGAAATGATAGTTAACGATTCACATGCCTTTGAAGCCATACAGGTTGCACCTGATCTAATATCGGTTAATCTGTTAGTTTTGGACTTAGAAAGTGGACTTAAGAAGGTAATGTATTAACTATAAATGTGCTCAGTTGTATTTATTTTCAAAAGAATTTTGCGTCTTCTGCGTACTCACAAACGGACACAATAACATATTCTTTTAGTTTCACATTTTGTCATATTTCGATCGCTTTTTACAGGTACAAGTTGGCGCAGGGACTACTCCTGGTTCTTTCCAGGTTCAACCCCTCAGAGATATCCACGCTCCTATTGGGTTTACGCAGATTAAAGGCGATTTTCCTCACGGCAGTGAAGTCTACATCACTGTAACATTACAGAATCACGCCGGTATAGTAAGAGCTTTTCAAGGCACGTCACCAGTCATAGTTGACCACACTCCACCTGATGTTGATAAGGTTGCAGTTTTTGTAGAGCTTGTGGAAGTAAACATGACAGGTTACCTTGAACTACGAGAGGATGTAACGGTAAACTGGTCGGCAACAGATGAGACGAGTGGCATCAATTACTGCACCTGTGCCTTGGGTATATAACCTTTATGATAATTAATTCAGAAATCCGTTTTTTGCACCATTTTCAATCACTTACAAAAAGAAATTACGTACATTTTATACTGTTTCCTACCATCATAAACACTGACTTATTTCTTTTTAGGATCGTTTCCTCACGTGGATGATGTTAAATCCCCATGGATTTCTAACAACACAGATCGATGCGAGGCTACCGGCTTGAATTTGACACACGGAACGACCCTGTTTGCTGTCGTTAAATGTGTGAATAACATTGAGCTTGCAACCACTGTCTCTTCATTACCTGTTTACATCTCACTGGACAAGCCCCAGACAAAAACAGCTCTAGTCAACATTGACCCTATTACAGTGACATCTCACCATGACCTCTTCGCTGGCGTCACGTCGACAGAAGAGGTTCAGTCAAACCAGTCGTGTTTACAATTCCACTGGGACGGGTTTGAGGACGTTTCACCTATCACTGGATACGGCTATAAGATACTCGACTCCTACAACAACTCCCTTACCGGCTGGACGGACGCCGGCTACAGAACCATGGTGACCAAATGCGGTCTGTCGTTATCCTCGGGCCTTTCAGCAGTAGCAGAAGTAGGAGCTGTTAATTCTGGCGATCACTTGAGCGATACAATTTCCAGATCCATTTTGATATCATCTACATACCCGCTACTAACAGGTCAGAATTCTTTTTATTATGTATGTCCAATACCTTATACAAATAGAAAAAGTCCAAATGTTGGTTATGTTCCATGTTTTAAAAGTGTTATTATAATACCTTATTGCGACAATTCAACATGTCAACAGGCAATGCAGTCGTTACAACTCGAGATGGACAGACGTTAAGGCTTGATTGGAAAGGCGTGTTCAACTATTTGCCAAATGTCCCCGTGGCTTACAGCGTCGTTGTCGGAACGTTTGATGGATACACTGACGTCCTGGATATCAGCTACACAAGCGGTCACACGCATGACATCATCGTACCCACCGAAACACTTCTAACGCCAAATCCATCGAAGTTGTTTATCAAGATTACTTGCACTGAAGTCACTGGACTAGCGACCGTGTATGCAACTACTTACACACTTTAATTTGGCACTTTGAAACGTTATGGCGTCATGTTGAACACTGATTTATGTATAGACCTTTTTATTGTCCATCTTTCGTATTACAATTGTACTATGGTGTTTGCATATCGTGACGCTCGCTGTATCCTAAATTAGTAGTTTAATCGTGTTTTGTATTATTTAAGCTTTGATGTAAGCAGTTTGTGTTTATTTCACCGTTTTTATAATAGTTTTAAAATGTGTTTGGAATAGTTATATATCCTTGTATTAATAACAACAATCAAGTTAGGGAGTTTTAACTCTTAATTAAATCATGTTTAGTTTTGTGTGAGTACTTAATTAGAATTATACTAGCAAAGAATTTTTAATTTACGTTCCTATCATTCTAAATTACATCAATAACTAAGATTTAAAGTCAATCGGATGTATGTTACACTATACGTAATCTTCAAATACCCTCATCCTATGTGTGCTTCTCGCTTAAGACTTATGTTTAACAAATAATTTAGATGCTATGTTATATATTGTACTGTCAGATGTGTTTAATTTGAAAGTTTGATCGTAATACACTTTTCTTTCTTACGCAATTTATATAGTAACCAATTAATTAGTACTAAATATATGTTTGTAGGACTTCAATGGACCTGGTGTAGGATGCATATTTTTGTTTTAATATTGTGTGCTTCTCTTTTTCCTTCGATGTGTTTTTCTTTTTGTAATTCATTTTATATAGAACAATAAAGTGTGCTGCAATGTGACTTCTTTTTTTTATATTGTAGTAAGAGAGAAAGGATACGCAAGGGTAAAACTTTTGTCTTTAATTATATAAATTTAAAAGATTTTAACAAAAATATGTTGCAGACAAAGCAGACAAGGTTATGTTTAATGCCATTGACTTGAAGACATTGACTGAAAAAAATAGTAGATTTTAATGTGTATGTATTTAGAATATTTCATAAGATCAAATACATTAATCATCAGGTTTGGTTAAACTCCATTGAATGTTAATCCCATTTTGGTAAACAATATAAGTAAGGGACCTCAATAAAAATTACTATTTTTACACAATCAAATCACTTCAACACGTTAACTTGCATTTTCGTAAACTCACAGTTGCCCAGCAACGCCTATCTTTAATGGTATTTTATCTTTTAAAGACACATGGTACTTTTGCATTGCGACTTGATGAACTTTATGAAACGTCCCTGTTGTCTGCTCAGTAATTCTGGACAAAATAAAACGTCGAATGTTTTCACCAAATAATCATTGTATCTTGTTTTAGTAGATGGGATGATCTTGAATCACTTGAAGCCGACTTACAATTTCTACATTTTAAAGTCAAATCTTTTTATTTTATATTGTAATTATGCTACACACTTCCGTTTTAAACACTATTTTTTTTTTAAATATTAATAACACATGTAGTCATATATCTTATAAAATCATGGTATTGTCGTAAAGGCAGGATGCATTTAATAGATGTCTATATTTACGTGAAAGCCAAATCTATTATATGTGTACATTTAAATCAATAACATTTTTATATCGCCATGCGACTGTTTTGCAAACGCCTCATATAGAACCTCGTCGAGCATCACAGGACAACCTTAATCTGGATCTGGCGGTGACCGGAGTTCAACTTTAATCATTGAGCTTTATGTTAAGGACTAATTAAGGTCGACCTTTACTCAATGATAACATTAAAATGACGTTTAAGCCTGTTGCTATCGCAATACGGATTACCTTTATCCCTGTTCTTGTTTTATTTCATTTCATTACATGTTTGTACCTTCAATATGTTTATGCTTATTAAAAAGAGGTTTTTAGCACGATTAGATTGCTACCCAGCAAAAAGGTAGTTTTTAATAAAGCGGTTGTTTGTTATATTTTAGTGCGGATAGTCAAACAATTAACAGGACGTTGCGTGTACGACAACTTAAAGTTTATTCATGGTATTGCAATGAAACTAGAATTCTATTCTGATACGATTATTTATTTAATGTTTAGACACATGTTTTACATTTAATGATTAAAACTTTGAATTGTTACATGTAATTTATTTTTTCCGGTCTAATTTTAGAATAGTATGACCACATGCCCCTTTCATTTCGAGTTATACTTTTTGCATGCTGCGTTGTTAAACGGATACTTTATACAAATGTCATTATTGTAATTAAAATGTACAGAAGCAATCGATAAAATTATTGATTTTTCTTATAGCACGTTTAATAAGATATTTGTTCATACATTCCCGTGCAGGTGCCACTCAAGTCCGTCTTAGAGTCGCCTTTTTTGTGTAGTTATATTTTTCCGGTCCTCTGGAATCATGGATAGCATGTTGTGCTAAGGTGCGTCAGTAGTGTGTCATTGTTCATAATATATATTAACACCTCTATTTCCATTGCTTCAATATCCTTTACCGGACGAATGAAGTTGATTCCTCAATGAACATCGTTAGCCTTATCACCGCGCAAAGGTACGGAAAACAATAATGACGTCAGAAATTTTTCCGCTATATTTAGAATGTTGCTATTTAAAGATAGCTTCTACAAGATGTAAGGCTATTCTTATAGCCTCCAAAAACAAATTTTGTATTTCTCAATACAGACGTCGACTTTCATAGATTACTAGTTGTTACTCGGTTTATGTACAGTTTAATCAAAATACGTTTACTAAAAAGTATTTAACCGTTCATAAAAGGGCACCACCGTCGCAAAGCAAACAAGTTTTAATGGTATGTGTCGCACTGTGACGTCATTCTACTTCTACCGGAAGTAAAGATGATGCAGCTGTTTAGACAGATTTTCAAGACGTTCCTCAGACTTTGTTAAAGGAAATACGGTGCTATATTGGTTATAAGTGATAAAAAGTCTTAATGTAAGTGGAGATGAATGGTTGAATACAGTAAAAACGTAATTGTAGCGTCGACATAACATAATGAATGGAGTTTTACTCATTTAAAACCGATGGGACCTCATGTAATGAGGCATTGAACCATATCGGCGAAAAAAAATATAGATTGTCCTAGCATGGTTGTATTTTTAAACATGTTGTTGTTAAAATATTACCATGCGCACAACATTCATCACTGTCCATTAGATATTCAATTTCAAATATTGGACTTGGATTTTGCTATTCAATATTAGAAGGTAAGTTTTTGTTTATTTTTAACATTTTGGGGGAGAAAATTGGAAGAGCGTAAATAGTGTGGTTACACACAATTGTGCTTTATTGAGTATTTTAAAAACGGGTTGGTTTTTTCTTCTTTATACTAAGAAAAGCGTTGATCGTGTTAGAATGTTGTACTGTATTTAGCATATTAGACTTTTACGGAATATAAAATTAGAACTATATTCTTTGTCGTAGTATAATTATTTTGCTTTGCGTGAATCGGCGGACCAGTTCATTTGCGTAAAAAATGGGGGAAACGGTTCTGAATTGACATTTTGAAAATATTCAAATAAAGATGTTTACATATATTTCAGAAAAAGTGATAAAATGAGGTGTAAATATAAGTTATAAATTTCGTGTTTGATAAGTTCACCGAGTGATTAACGTCATTCGGACGTTATTGGTTATTTTAGCCAATGGTTAAATTAATTACATTTAGACATACGTTGATGCGAAAGTCAATACTTTTTATATTGAGTATTTGTTGAAATTTTATATTATTTTTCTATTTTACATGTATTATGTATAAATATATTTATTTCTATTTTATATTATATGCATTATAATTATATTAACTGAAAAAAATGTGTTAACAGTTACTGGATTTTAAGTCTGCTACTGAAGACTTATATTTTATTTGGGAATTTGTATGATAAATGTTCAAAGAAACCATGAGATATTTCCAGTCATACGACATTTCTAAATATATTTAAAATCGTGGATGATAAACGATGGTTAACGTTACAAAGGAAAATACATAAAAGAATGGTTAGAAAAAGTGAACAAAACGACTTGACACTGAACAAATACATAAATTATTTATTATTTTAATAAAGCACAAATGAACATCATTTAAAAGAAAAAGAAAGATTCGAGTACAACAATATTAGTTTACAAAATGTAGACATTATGTGGTTTACACAAATTCTTATGACTATATTGTATAGCCGGGATTGGTTGCATGTGAAGCGGCTAAAAAAAGTTGCCCCGAACCACTTTCCAGTGCCTTTGTAGAGTTCTTGTTTCCTCGGGATCAGATAGTATATATACTGAATGTTTGGAATTAGGTAACGTTCATGAATATGCTAAGTGTTATACTCTGACACCGTCCAGTGTCATTAAAATAGCTCCAGACGAGGCTGCGATTTTCCATCGCAGAATAATATTCTGAGCTTGATCTGTCCACGAGATTTATCGATTTTGGTCGAGTAAGGATTATTTTAAAACATCGCAGTATTGTGTGCATTAACTTTCTTGCCGCGTTGTTTCATCCACAGCTGCTTTGTGAGAACTTTAACAAAAATAAAAACATAAGGTTTCTTTTTGAATTGCGGTACAAGATAGAGGTTTACAAAATCAAAACAAGAAAAAGTTAGGTTTGTCACAATTCTTGATCACATATTCCGTGCGACTCTTTCACAGGCATGGTAGAGATAAGTAATTAGTAAAGATCATTATCTTAACATGCACACCTTTATACCATAGATAACAATTTGTACACACATGGGAACTATACAGATATTAAGGATGTAATGTAAAAGTTATAGACAAAATCATACCAAGTTCTTGATACTGTGCACCCTCGAATTTGCTCTCCAAATCAAGCTGACCGTTAGGTGGAAACGTCTTGTCGTGGTCTGGTAAATGCGCTTATTGAATGATACACGTGATTATTTATGTTACACGCTACAATTCAAAAGTTTGTAAAACACAAATTTATAACACTGTAAAAAATGTTTGTTTAACCTTCTCGTTTTGTGAAAACAACTGATCTAAAGAAAAAATTACCAAGTACTCATAATCACGACGGTATCTTACCACTGATCTTCTGGTTATTGGTACATATCAGGATAAAATGCCGCCTAGAACAGTTGTGATAACATTATCACACATACGACATGTGGTTGGTCAACCTCACAATCTCTTGTTTGACAGAACGAAACTCTTAAAGATGATATGCCTGTATATTTTATGTCAGAATTGTTTACATCTTACATACCATATTTAAGCAGTGAAACCTACTCCTGTAAATATAAGAAACTGCCAAATATAGTAATTCATGCATGTACAAATATGACAGAAAAAATGAATTTGTTGAAAATGTCTGGCCCACAAACTTATTTATTTACGTTTCGACCCATTGCGTCGAAACAGTTAAATAGCTTGTTAAAAATCGATACTCTCAGTTGACTCGGTGGTACAGTGGTGCAAGAGGTCCCGGGCTCTTTTCCCGGCTCCGGCAATGGTTTTTATGTTTGATTTTCTGTTTTGTTGTTGTTGTGTTTTTATTTTTTGTCCATAAACACATTATTTGTCACAACATTTTGAAAATCCTTTTGCAATGTTAATTTATTAACGTTATTTATACTTAACATTTTGCATTTGTGACTTATTATAAGGGCATAAAAATACAGACCTAGCATCTTTAACAACATTGGTTCCGGCATTTTAAAAAGCTCACCTGGATAAATTGCTACCCCGAAGATTATGGCGATAAATAATGTTGACAATAGTATGTTCTGAACAATTTGCATAACTAAATTTTAAAGGTAAACATACCCCTGCACAATATGCGGAGAGGCAAATATCCGTGATTCGAATATAATGATTATTTGATTGATTATTCGTTATAGATTAACCAACAGACGTGCGTTTTGAGTGCTAGAATTGTTATAGTTTTATTTTCTCGTTTGATTTTGCTAAGAAATGATTTGTTTCATGAATACAGCTTAAAAAAATAATTAAAATGGACTAAGTGTTACAAATGTTACCGAGTGTCTGATGTACAGATTCTTGTGATTTATTGTCAATGTGTAGGCCTTCACAATTTTCAGACGCCTCATTGCTTCTTGGTGTCGGCATTTCAATAGAACTGTTGCTGAATTCTACAATTACAAAATGTAATGGTAACGTAAATACATTTAAATAATAGTGTTCCAATATAAATTGAAGAGATGTTCAAAGAAAATATTATTTAACAATGCAGACAAGTCAAGTTTAAAGGCACCACGACAAAACGTTCCTTACACAAACAAACGAAACATGCAAAGCAACAAGACGTAACAGACATTCAGAAGACGTAAACGCATATATTAAGAGCACACAACCAGTTATGTATTTTTCGAACAGTTATACTAAGTACATGTCATCAATAAAAGCATATAAGGAACATTGGTGAAGTGTTTTACTTTCCAGACAAAATAATAAATTATGGGGTGGACACACAACCAATACATTTACCCGATGTAAGTTGCAGTGAGTAAGTGGTATTGAAATACGGCGATGATCTGAAACAAAAAATTGAAGAACTACAAGCGAGGTTTATTTAATGTTGTGTGTACAAGCTCAAACTCAAACTAGAAATGCCTTCGATTCATGTATAAAACATAATTTTTTAAAACCAAACCTAAATGCTTTCATAAACAAAGTGCTTACATATATGAAAATAGCATTTTAACAAATAAGTAACTTCGCGTTAAAGAGTATATATACGATTTTGTCACTAGTTATAATTATGTAGAAGGCTCAAAAATATGTGTATCGATCAAAAGAACTAATGCCAACAATTGCACATGAAGCGAGACATTTCTATCTCAAATTTTAAAAAGAGTCTCAACGTTTTAAACCGGAAGCATGTCAATTATATAATAATATCCTACTGTTATATAATACGTTTACACAAGTTAATGTTTTGTTTGATCATTGTTTTAAAATAGACAACTTTAATTTAAAAACGTTTATGTGCGGCGTTGGACGCTCATAAATTAGTATACAGACGACATTTATCAATCATATAAATCAAATGTGTGTACATTTTTATTTCCAAATTTTGGCAAGTGTAAGAAATAAATAAGAAAAGCATACCATAACAGTAGTAAATAATGCTAAAAATATGGGAAAACTGTCATTAAAGGTATCAAACAAAAAGTCTTTTTTTAAATGCTCGTATACTATTTGTTGGTGTTTTATACATTTAATGTAACGGTGTCATAATCTAAAACTGGTTAAGTTGTCTTTCAACGATTGTTAAACCATAACTTACCTTTTATATGACAATATATTTGCCCGTGTTTTTCCTGAAAAAAATAATTAAAAGGCAACAAGGCTTCAATATATAAACGGGGGTTTTCTTGGGCTTTTAATCTTCTGTACATGTTTTTATTTCCAATGCATTTAACATGGGTCGGCTATAATTGCAACCAGATTTAGTTGCACACTATTTTAATCATACTAAATATGAAGTGTGAAGTGTGACCCAATAATTTGGCTTTTAGGTAATAGTATTGTGCATGCATAATGTTAAACGCGTTAAATGTTTTTTACTACAATAAACCATTTCAGTTGTTACGAATAAACTTCAAAATGCATGCATTGCTAACTGTATTGTTAAAAAGTAAATAGAAACAATACGATCACATATTTGTACCATATGAAATTCAATATAATGGATCAGAGTGTGTTTAAACATAAACACATGTTATATTGATAAATAATACATGTATTTACATGTAGCGTCCGAACAGTGTCTTAATTATTATATTATACAATCTTTTGACGATGCAAGCAACATTGTGGTTTCCTTTTAGAGAGCCGTTCAGCCTTCCAGGATGGTTTTATTACAAGTTTACGATATATGATCAATAAAACTTTACTAGAAATGAATTTATATGACAATCTCCAACCTGCATCCATATTTCGAACTTTGCATATAACGGCTATGACAAAAAGTTCGATAAGCAACAGTACTATCATTCCCAAGAAAACGGCACCCACAATCATAGCTAGTGTGAATGTGCACTTATCGCCTGGAGTTGTTTCTGAAAATTAACACAAGAAAACATAATTATACAACTAAAAACATGTGCACAAAATCACGTACTTTAGCAAAATATGTTTTTAGATGTGACATTTTAATTGCCATTCTTTTAAAATATTACTCAACAAAGGTAAACAATTTTCAAAACGTATTGAAGCCTTACCTGTAGTTTTAGTACGTGTCACGGATGGCTTTTTTCTTGTGGTATCCGTAAATCCTGAAATGCGAAATATCGATGTAGTTAAATCCGATCTTTGTGTTGTTTTCCTGTTCTTTTTGGCTGCGTTGTAGGTGATGTTCTTGTTGTTGTTCTTCTTGTTGTTAATGTTGTGGTTGTTGTTGTCTTCACTGTTTTTGGCGCCTTGTTTGTTAACGTCGTTATAATCGGTGTTTGCGTTGTTGTTTTTGTTGTAATTTTCGCTGTTGTTTGTTCTGCAGTTGAAGGTTGGGCTTCAGTTGTTGCAATAGCTGTCAAAAGTTGAACTATAGCTAGAAGTGATAATATAGTTTTTTTTTGATATCTATAGGTTATAAAAACCTTGAGTGGTCATTATTGTACCAAATGTAGTAGTAGTAGTAGTAGTAGTAGTAGTAGTAGTAGTAGTAGTAGTAGTAGTTGTAGTAGTAGTAGTAGTAGTA
>Ga0224511_10000247_pt1 | contig 22770 bp, 15 predicted proteins | sample SF_May12_sed_USG_2_FD_169988 | JGI IMG/M metagenome (GOLD analysis project Ga0224511, IMG submission 169988) | Sediment microbial communities from San Francisco Bay, California, United States - SF_May12_sed_USGS_8_1 | ecosystem: Environmental > Aquatic > Marine > Sediment | place: USA...
CTCACTTTAAACCAATTTATGCACAAGTCAGGCCACCTCGTGAAGAACCTGGTCCTCTTCAAGCCCAAAGGACAAACAATATGACTTGTAGGTTCGAGTTTTGAGGTTTGAGTTACGGCTTAATAGCGTGGAGCGGGTTGGATACTTGTTTTTGTTGTCAGTTGCGGTCTAGCGTGGAGCACCACAAACGGTTCAGTAATGCTTCACCTCATAGTGAGGTTTGTTTGTGTTTAAAGCTAGGATTACTATGAAAAGTTTGTACGCATAACGGGACCCCACCGTGACAAACACAGCGGCAAACACAACAGCGTCGCACCAGTTCCCACTCTCTCCCCAGAGACTATGGTAAATCTTAAGAGTACGAAAACAGATGTAGCCTGGGAGATTTACTCACAAAAGAAGTTCCGAGAACCCTGGGAAAGGCTTGCAGATTATCAATGGCACATAGCCGCTGGTGTTTTATGTCCAGAATTGTGCAATTGTATCCTGCACGATTGGGTGTACTGGGAACTAGTGCATGTAACAGACATATAGGCATCAGGGACAATACCAATCATGAGCTGCCCAATATCTTATCTTGATGATCATTACTTACGGTACAACTGGGTGAAGAGAAAAGTTCTATAGGTGAGGACAAAAATTTTTGATGAATTCTTACAAAACTGAATAAACTACTTTGTGGCTCATGAAACCCTTTTTTCATCGTATGATGCCTTAATAATTGACTAATATGCCAAAGCTGCCTTGCTAGATACTGATTTTTTCACTATAGTTATGGCTTAGCATGGAGCACCACAAGCGGGTCAGTATCAGTGCCCCAGCTCATAGTGAGGCTTGTTTATGTTTTGAGCTTGGATTAGAATGTAAGGAGCTCATACTCATAGCGGTGGCCCACCATGACTGGAAATCGAATCCAGATTATCACTGTTGCAGGTGCAACGCTCTACCGCTGAGCCATCCTCCTATACCATAATACCCCCAGTAGATGAAAGTAGCAAAGGATATATTCCCGGCCCCTAGCAAATTCTGTGTGCATCTGAATTCCCTTGTAGTATACACTCACTAAACAGTGCTTTCACAATAAGAGTGGGCAGGAAGTAAATATTGACAGCGGCCATCATCTCATGAGAGCGTAGGATGTTATGAAACCTCGAGCATCTCCTGTTTAACCACTACAGGTGTGGAAATATAACCTCTCACATCGACTTAAAAACTACTTCAGTCCAAGTAACGTTTATATACGATGTTTTCAGACTACGTCTGGGACTGATATCTAGTTCTGGCTGATGAAAGGTATGAGTCATGGCAGTAGGGGCCTATAGAAAATGGCATGGAATGAACGGAAATTTTTTGGCTCAGTGTACATGAAAGTGTATTCACTTTTCCTACTCAGGTTTTTGGCCTTCCTAGTTAATGAACCTCCTAAGCTTGTTGAGGAGTGAGAAGCTAGAAATGATGTTAGGAGCTCATTCTCACTGTAGGCCCTCAGCATGACTAAGACTTGTGCCCAGGATCTTTCGATCTGGAGCCAAGCACTCTACCCATTAAGTTATCCCGCCATACCAGTCCATTCTGCATGGCATACTTTTATTCAGTATAATCTGACTTTGTGGAAACCACAGGGAAACATGAAGCGCGGTCGACCCAACTAATGATGGCGCAGTGAAACACCCCAAGCAATTTGGCAAAGAAAACAGGCGTTTGGTGACTGCACACGATTGAGTGGAATGGTTGAGAATGGTGGAGTCCTTAATCCTGTGATGGAGAAAACCTGGCTGACACTGATGATAAATGCTGGAAAGATATTCTCTCACGAGCAGTCTCGCCGCATACTGATGCATAAACAGCCGATGAGTCTATCTGATATCATTATTCCCATAGCCATCGGTCAGGACCACCATGATAATTGGCGTTATAACAACAGTGATCTGCATGAGGCTGTTTATAAAATGTCGGTGAAATAATCCGCTGCGGCGCGGTATAATCCGTATACGCAGTAATTATCATCAGCGGGCTGTGGCATAAGATTGACGTAAACGATATTACTAAACTGAACTTTGCACGCAATTTAATGATCTTTTCATTTTCTCATTTGTGTTGCTTGGTACAAATGTCGCGAGTGCGTGGCCCTTTCAATTCGAGGGAAGTGGCTGCATGAACATACATCATTACATCATTGTAACCGAAAATTCGGTTGGGTTGGTAGTTGGCAATATCCTGAATGGAATTAACCATGACAGTTGTCCTTCAGATTGTGGTTAAGTTCTTTGAATTGAATGGTCATGTTGCTACAGATCAGGATTTAAGCGGTTAAGTTCTTTGAATTGAATGGTCATGTTGCTACAGATCAGGATTTTGAATCTGCCATTTGCTTAATTGCACCGCTTTTCGCATTGTTCAATTAGTTTCAATGTCCATCAAATTCTAGTGATCTACCTGGCACCTTCATCTGTTCATTCATAAACCTGTACTCATATGTTTGAAGTGGAGTCAGGATAGGCTAGCTCAGTTGGTAATAGCATGGAGTGGGAATCGGTGAATTGCAGATTCGAGTGTCAATGTAGGCAGGGTTATTCTCTTGGTATGGGCCTTTAGCGAGCCAACCCCCTACTCCAAATTGCTACCGTGGGTTCGGATCACTACGGTGGAAAATCAAGTTCCTAACCAGTGGATAAGAACACGCCACCGTTGTTGAAGATCCACATCTCCCTTCATAATAAGAGTAGCCAAGTTTTGGCAAAGGTTGTGTAAACAAAAGGGTTTTATACTTCACTTTGTGTCCGACTCACCTTGGACTGGACTTTCGAGACAGATGTCTAACCCCTCAAGTGAAGTATAAAAGCCCCAGCCACTCCCTGGGACGCCCAAACGTATGTCTCACAGAGACAAAGATTATTGCGTCTGATCCGCCTCGGACGTCTGACTCCCCAATCAATCAAAATCTTCCACGGATTGACCAATCCCAACCTGGGGCCTTGGTACTGGCCCACACGTGGTACTAAGTGCTAAGCCGTAACTGGCACAAAAATAAGTATACAACCCAACAGCTTCACCATATAAGAATTTATATATGTTGGGACGAGTGGGGTCAGCGAGATCTATAGGAAATGTTTTATACGAGTGATTGTAGTGTCGGCTTAAAAATACATAAACATATGTATAAATGATTACACCACATTCATGCATGAATTTGTATAAAATACCCTTTCATTTTAAGAAATTCCTGAAGATCCATAGGCTGTATGTAATTAAGAGTACAGCCAATTATGTCATTCGACCTCCAACAGGTCCTCTCAGAGCTGAATGTTACCATTCCGGTAAAGATCTCAGCTGTGGGGAGTGAACACCACTTACCTTGTAAGCGAAGAGAAGCAAGAATTCTCTCTCAGCGACTTAGTCAGACACTAGATACACAACTTGCCTGTAATGACACAGTGACTGTTGAGACTAGGTGAGTGTGTGTATCCCAGCTCTATGATACAGTATGGTATTCCAATTTGAATATTTTACGCAGAGAGATACCAACCTTCCTCTCGTCTCTGTTTACAAACTTATGGATCAAACAAAAGCCGATAATTTAAAAATGGACAGTCAGTGATATGACAATGCCCTATAAATCAATTGAGAAAAGCAACTGAACATGACGAATAAGTGTAACCACTCATAGCATTGATTTTATGAAAGTCACAGTTTAATGTAAATTCAGACATTTGGGAAAGACATGGTTATATTTGAATGTACGACTTACAGCGCATGAATAATGTAATGTTGGTAAACAATGTTATGATCAAACAGTGTGGTGAACTTGCTATAATGCTGTAGGGAGAGACATTAATGGGTTTTTAATGGGTAAAATTAGAAAAGAAGAGAAGGGACCTAGAAAGAATAACAAAGTGCAGACTTCGATCAATACTACACAGCCTAATTCAGATGCCAGGACAAATGAGATAGATCATCTTGCTTTACTTGGATCATTAAGCCAATCGCTTGTGTTCAGGATGGTCCATGGTTTGCCTTGTGGAGTTTGTACTCTACAGGTCGGCCTCTTTTACATGTATTTAATGTCAGGACAACCAGAGACTGTCCCTATTTCTCAAGATTTCCTGCTCGAAACTGTGTGTAAAGAGAAGGTAACTCCATAGGCGAACCGCCTTTGTTTAACACTAAGATCCAAACTAATCAGAGTGAGAGACAAAATAAAATATGAGCCGGGAATGTTCATCTTTCGGGCTGGAAGAGGGCCAAATACTTCACAAGGGAGCCGGAATAATGCATGACTTGGTTTAAAGTAATGGAGAGTTACGCTCACTAACTCATACTGAGGATAGCCGAGATCCAATGGCACGACATGCCTCGAGATGGTTGGGCAGGACAGTAGTAAGCTGTAAAAGTCTTGTTTGTTCAAATAGCTGAGGGAATGCAACCTGGGTGAATGGTAACCACTCATTATACAGTGAATGCAAAAGAACTTAATTTTATAAGCTATACTCGTCCACTTCGCCATTTTATTTAACCAAGTTACTAAGGTTCTCACGGTTGCAAGCCCAGCGTTTTTACCACTGTGTTATTCCGCTATCACAAAATAATTTCATCTATGTGTTTTCCCAGATTCAGATCACAGATTTAAGAGAAGAAGTCAGCCCTCATGGCCCAGGATACCCTGTGAGATCTGCATGGTTAACGAGCTATTTGTTGCTGAGAAGGGTAAACACCGATATATAGCTCTTCTGGTTTATTGCCCTTGGCACAAGACTCTATTTTTTGCAAAGCATGAATTATATAAATAAATTTATGTCACACCACCACAGTTCTTCAAAAATGGCCCCTTGATCCCTTATAATCAGTTGTTAATAACCCTTTAGCATACTAACAACCCCTTATAGTGAGTGACCTGGTTTTGAAAACACGGGTTTTTGCTCAGGTCATTTGAGAAGTAAAGGCGGGACTGGTGATACAAGAAGGGACAACTCCGAATAGAGGTACAAATGTCACCATCACTAAAACATGATAAACACAGTTTTCTCTACTCAGTAATTACTAAAAGGCCATGAGGCATGAGACTTTTTCCCTGCTGATAGTTGTTAGTATTACATGTAGCCTGAAACCCCTATGTATATATTGAACTACCTATACCCATAGTTTGCAGCCACATATAACATAGGTTTCGATTCACTGCTCAAGAAGAGAAAGCTCTCTTCAGCTCTTAAGAGTAACCTGCTCTATGAGGCACACCATGAACCTTCTTGAAAGTGATACTGTTCATGTAAAAAAATACAACCAACCGCGAATAAACTCGTTCACACAAGGCAATTGAAGTACATGGGGCAGTGTGATCGCGAAAGCCTGGGTACGAATCTGACCATGGATACTGACCCGCTCTAGGGGCTCCATGCTTAACTGTAACAGGTGAAACAACCAAGTATCTAATCCCGCATCCTCACTATAATGGTGAAGACTTCATGCAAAAAAAGAGAATAGAGCTACATGTGCATCCTCTGCACTCACTTCAGCGCCAAATTTGTAGATTTGATTGAACCCACGAGTTCACTAAATATCTTAATGATTGTGGCTATTCAACTAGCTAAAAGGGAGTCTGGCGAGGTGAGGCCAATTATACCTTAGTTATAATTGCGTCGATATGTGTTCTATCCAGAATAATTCTGTAGGAAAACAGTGTTGCATTCAAGTTACAGCACGGGTTATCACCTCATCACCCACTATAGATGAATGATGGTTGAAGCTATCTTGGTTAAGCTATCATTGTAAATGGGGTTTTACAATAACAGGCCTGCAAAGCAAAGCCTGAACAAACTATCATAGACTAAAGATAATAGCGAATTGGAACTGCGATTTAATAAACCAATGAATGAGATCTAGTCCAGATGGCTCCATTCCCCACGATGTGAATTTACCTTGGCCAAGTCCACGATTAGCTCCAGACACAGCTACATATAGCAGGCAAGCCGATTCCCTCTTTAACTGTTTTATATAATTAACGATAAATATTGAAACATTAAAATTTCTACAAAGACTTTGCTGACAATTAGACTTTGAGAGAGGCTGGCTATAGCATTTAGTAACACCCACTTGACATTACAATCACTGATTTAGCAAGCCTATTTGCTTAAGAGTGAGAAAATTTTCTTTATAGTTCACAAGTCTGGTTTTATTTAAGCCGGTTAGCTAGAGCTACCTAGCATGTTTTTGTAGCCATATGGCATTGTGAATGTTTCTCCTTCACTCCTAGGGCTGTAGCGTGTATAGATATTACAATGATATCGGCATATCAATGAATTTGGTGTTGAGGATTTGCTCAGAAACACCCATGACATATAGAGATTAAAACAAAAATATTATACTATGATTATAAAGTGTGATTGCTATGGCAGGTCGTTTCGCTGTGTAAACCGCAAACAATAAGCCCTATGTTGACAGGGGAGTTAATCACCTAATGCAGGTGTGCTCAATCAGTGGCTCGTTGGCTGCATGCAGCGCCTTGCCTCAAAATTGACAGCTCCCAGTGCGCTCAACAACCTACCCTCTCACAATCTCTCGACACCGACAGCTAATGAACTCACATGGTTGTGAATTTTTCTCCTGGAAAATCGTGAGAGTATTTTGGGCTTTTAATGCTTTCATTTTCCTAGCTGAACAAGTTATTTTCTGCTATAATAATCCAAGTTACTTCTTGACTCCCACATGGTGGCCAGCCATTACAGGGAGTCATTTTCGAAAAAGGTCTAACACATCTGACCTAATGTAGTAGTAGAATGTGAAGCAGCGTTTACATTATAGCATCTTGAGGTTAGAAGCCAAGAACCAGACAGTGAAGCCACATATAAAGGATCTATTTCAGGATGAGATTTATATGCACTTTACAGAACATCCCCAGATAGCATTTATTCATGTAGGCTGTGCGTAGAAACCACTAATTGGTGTAAATAAAAGGGAAGTCTGGGCCATCAAAGATCAAAACCTGCGTTTGTAAAACAAAATCCATTACGAATACCAACAAACAGATCTATCTGTATAGGTTTTTGAGTCACCAGTATACATCAGTAATGGTGCTTCTGTATGTTAAATCAGAATATATGCATAGATATATGAATCATAACCCGGTAGTAAATATATGACGCGGACTGAATCATGGTGTTACGTATGCGTATGGCATAAACAGATCTATGTATCTCCTATGTTCATACTCTGATGCAAACCCCTCATACTGATCAAGATACAAAAGAAGGAGGAGTGTGGAAACCTTCCCAGAGATTCCCTTACTCAAATGCTGAAGAGAAGTGATGTTTTAAACTGTGCGGGTCCATATGTTTGTTCATGAACAAAGCCACTTGCTTATACAAATGTCTCGCAGCTTATATTATGATGTTGTGCGTTTCATTAAACTAAGTCTTTTTAAAGTGCGCATTGGTCCCTCTATGGCTTACATGTAGAATATGAATAGAGAGGTGAAGCATGGTTCGAAAAAGTGCTTGTATAGATCATGAAGGAAGGTGCTATTTATTGCTCAGTGGCTTGTCAAGGGCGCTAAAGGTCCCGGTTTTGAATGCAGCTTGTTTGTGATTTTTTTTCAAAAACTCTTTCTGTTTACCCAGCTGTAACCGGACGCCCTTCGGGGCTCGGAAAAGTGAAGGCGGTTAGGAAGATGAGTGCCCCCCCCACCTCAGTCATACCGTTGCCGGTACAGGTTGGATCTCGAACACCCACTTCCATACACTGCTATGGCAACGAAAACCCAAGAATATATAGGTTAAGAAGCAAAACGTTTATGTAGTATGTAAACTCTCATTTAAAAAAAGTTCAGTTGTGTCGAATGTATGTACTGAAAACCTTCAAGCCGATCTTATATCTCATAATGTCTATTGCGCATTTTGTATGCACACGCACATCAGCACAGAACTTACATTTACCAAGATCAGTGACATACACATGTCACCGCCAAGATAAAGAATCAACTTACCATGTAGGTCAGTCGGCAGAACTGAAGGTAGATGAGCAATAAGCGACTAAATTCTAGCGCCCCGGTGTAGCCTGTATCACCAGTCATCATTAGCCCGAATTAGACACCCCGTAGCATTTAGCATTTCAGTTAGGTATTATTAAGAAGCACATGGGAGCCATGGTGCTGTCTAATATAAGTCTAATATAATCGCAATGATTATACAGACTTTGACTGGTTGTCCACAATACAGCTTTACTTGTTCACCACTATTTAGTTAGTAGTTCACAATTATTTTATGATGATTGCTCCGTAAGCTAAAGTTGTCTCGCTACGTAAGTTAACCCCTTCAAGTGGAAGCTATCAACTTATGATTTATCTATTACCGGGAGTTATTTCTACTTGATACTCACAAAAGTACAGTTGGAAAGCCGTAGAGTTACCGATAGAGTTATAAACCTGGGAGATAATGCTATGTTGAAAACTAAACTGGGTAAAATACTGAGTGAATAGTAGATGAAGTGTATCAAAGAAAAATCTCAAAAGGTATATATATACATGCACATGTAGATACAATGTAAGTATGTATAGGAGTGGCTTCTGCAGCCACATTGTTTTCATTTACGGTACACGAAAACAATGGGGCAGTATGAAATAGACCTTAATTTCAGCCCAGTGACATAAAGCCAGTGTTGTCACTACTCAACCACAGTCTAAGCTTTTTTCTTTGATAATCCGGTTGGTTCAGGCTTCGCCCGCTTTCTCAACAATCGGCCAGCGCTCTCAGTAACAGTCTCACTTTTAACAAATTCTGTCTCCGCCTTGACCTTCAACTCGCCCTTGACTTCGAATGATGGCTTCCTGATATTTGCTTCCCTAGGTTTCTTGGGTGAGTTTGGCCTCTTGTCGCTGAATTTCTTTAGATCGGCAGCGAAGAGGACAGTATGGGCCCATCCAGCATACTCACCATACAAATCCACAAAGAATTTCCCAATTGTATTATGAACCGCTGGAGTAAGAGACTTCAGCTCCTTGGTAATGCCTGTAAAAAATAGAATAAGTCTTTCTTCCTTATCGTTCTACTGAGGCACTTGACCATCTTATTTACTGAACCTCCTAAGCCTGAGGCTTGTTGGGGGCGCTGTAGGAGCTAAGAATTATGTGAGTAGCTTGTAGTCACAACGGGAGTACGCCATGACCGAGATTGGAATCCAGGTTTTCATGGTTACGAGTCCAGAGCTCTACCGCTGAGCCACCAGCTATTTATAGGACCACTGAATTCAAACCAACTTGCAATTCAAAGAGCAATAAAACCTTTGGGATATTCCATGAATTCCAAATAAACACCAAATCACCAGAGAGAGGTGGCTGCACCAATAAACCAACATAATTCAAAGTTATTGATATGCACTTCGCGGCTACAAGATAATCCCATTCCACCTGGACACTTTACTGTAACAATCAAACAGACACAGTCTATAGGTCATGCTTATGAGTGAATCGATTAATGTAGCCGAGTGTGTTGTTGGAAATACAGGCAAGTTATAGTAGATATTTCAGCCCACAAGATAGTAGTGAGAGGAGGACATTTAAAGACAGCCCCAGACCCAACCGGACACCCCTTGGTCGTTCACTACAAAGTGAACCAAACAGCTCACTTCGTAAAAGATGAAAACAAAACTTTTATGACAATCACGTCAAATACTACAAACCTGTGATTTTGTAATCCCGGATAGCTATCTGAAGTACATGCGTATCCACAGGAACAACATGTGCCTTATCCAATGACATCAACGCCACACAGTCCGCCACCTGCAATTATCAATAATGCTATACTACTCAAACACAGAGCATGCATACAGTGGTGACCAACCACTGTTTGACACCCAAGTCGTCACCTGAAAATCATGGGTCAGGTGTTGTTTCGGAGCATACTTCAGGACAACTTCGCATGATCTGCTCCAACAGTGACAATGCTCCCGCGCATTGGACATACAGAGCTCCTTGCCGTCTGATGGAATTGAGAACATGCTGTTTCCAAGAACTGCAACATACCCATTACCAGACCGAATTGTAATGCACCAGCCTAGCTCACCTTCCACAACCTACATGCAGCGCACGCATGCAACACACCCATCTTCATTGCGTCCCACACAATTGGTGCTCACTGCATAGCCCCAAGGGACCGAATGTAATGCAAAAATGTATTACACAGAGTTACCTGTACCGGTACATAGATCCGGCCATCAACTGATGCCCTCCCAGATTTATAGAAGGCTTTCTCCTTACCTTCCTGCCAACTCCACATAAAGTTGTAAGTTCAGCAATGCATTGCTCATATGGAGCGGTTCTCAGTCCCTCCAACCACCCAGCACCTTTAGCTTTTATCATTTCAGCTGATTTGGCGATAAACTTAGCTCGGTAGCCAAATCCAGTCTGGCGTAAAGTTTCTTCCACTCCAGGTTGGCACAGCGCATCAACAGATGGGAATGTGTAAAACTCAGTTTCATTCACACTGCCCAGTGGTAGGCCATAGTGACTGCAGAGTTTGTTTACCATATTGGCAATCCGGGACACGTGGTTATTCGTGGAGCAGATAAATGAGAAAAGATTCTCGATTGGATCTTGCCTTAAAATTCGAATTCCTTGAAAAGCTTCTACTTCAGCCACTGTCTTAAAATTTGGATCAGCCGACCCCCATTTGGCATACAATGATGGTAAATCAACCTTTAGCTGAAAATAGTCTCTAATGGCCAGTTCAAAAGATTGAGAATCATCATCATCGGTTGCAGTGGTAGCTGTGTTTTTCTTCGGTAAATTGTTGTTTGAGGTCGTCACACTCCAAAGCAGAGATGAGTCATCTTGTGAGAGATTGACTATTCGCCCGTTAAAAGCCTTGCACCAAATTCCAGGACTTGTTTGGTGCCATGTGAATGATTGACCACATGTCAGTAGGGTACCGAGACACAAATCCTGACGAGTGCATGCGATTTTATGCCAATTCATTGTCCAATATCGCGTCAAGTCACTGTGACTCTCTGTGTTATATACTTTCGACAAGTTCGCGCGTGTGTAACCATGTGCACGTCCACAATGCCTAGTCTACTCCTATCACCAAACCAAATGAGTCTGTCTCTCGTCAAAGATAGCAGTCATCAGCTCTCAGCAGGAGGGATTTCCCGCAATAACCGCATGTCAAGGTCGAATCACTGGCCAATCAGATTACGCTTTATGCCTTAACATAGTCCCGAAAATACTCTGTTTTAGATTCAAGAGACAGAGCCACGGAGGGTGATTATGTCTCTGCTTAGATTGTCAGGTATTGTCATGGAAGGGTTACTTTGCGGTTTGAGTGATAATACATGTACAATCAAAAGTTAGTTTCAAGATAGGGGACACAACCACAAATAGGGTGAGCATACTTTGTATGAATACTTCTGTCAGCAACACAGACAAGGTTCATTCGTTAGCAACAGTGGGCCTGTATGCTTTTATTTCTGATTATTAGTTAGTATATAAATTATAATATAGTGTAGTTAGTTTACAAAAAGTTGCTAAGTTAGTTAGTCTTCGGATTAAAAACTAAACATAAATACACTGAATCCCAATCTAATACGTAACATTATCGTTATACATTGTCACGCATTATCACCAAAAAATGGGGAGATTGAATAAAGTAAATTGCGTACAGAGTAGATAAGGGCTGCATGGGTGATTTAGTTACGAAATAATACATTATTTCAGAAATAGGAAGTCATGGGGAGCATAAAGACAGTCATAACGCGTGTATAAAGGTTCTCAGCACACTAATATACACATGTGTTATTTAGACCGTCTCATCCGACAAGAGACGATGTTCTGGCAGAGTCGGTTCAATCAGTGTAGGTTTTCTACTCAGTAAAAAGTGATCCCAACAAGCTGCCAAGATTTCTCCCCCTAAAGATATTTTATAATGGTTATGTCAATGGCGCTGCCATACCCCATCCACACACATGACCTACATACATGAAATCTCATTGTATGTGGATAACATCATGCGTCATGCCAATGGCTTGTTTTCTGGCTGCTCCATAGAGATAGCTAACTCTATGGGTGAAATGACAAGGTAGATCACAGAAGGGGAATCAAAGATGTGAAACTGCTCCCAAGGTAGGGAAGTTGTGTAACACAAGAATCAAACAGCCGGATGCGATTTGATGTAATGAGTCACAAATTTATATATGAATATATGGATAGACAGTCACTAATCTAAAGATCAAACAAACTAATCCGCTTGTGATGTCACAATTAGCAGTAAACTACATCAGAATTGCTACAATTATATCACTAGTGTGGTCTTTTCTTTGTGAAAGAGAAGACAACTCCATCTGATTATCTGTTCATTTTACAGCGTTGTCTACCTTTTCCACAAAATTTACAGCGAGTACAATGAAACTGTTTCGATTGGATGAAGTCACAACTCCATGAGAATGTCTACGGGGTCAGCCTTGTACTGCGGACCAAACTATTTTTCACATCAATGGTCACAAACCTGATTCGCCACATGGGTGTATGCTGCTGCTTTTGTTATTGTATACTATAGAGGGTAATAACTTACCTATGGCATCATTTGTATTCTTTACTATTAGACGCATACAGAACATACCATCCAGTCGGAGATAGGTATGAACAAATTCATTTATTAACTCCTCATAACGCGTGTCATCTACAATCACAAGCGTGGTAGTGATTATTTGTGACTGCTTTCGCTCAGCTGTGAAAGTGATATCGATGGATAGTTTAAGTAGTGACATGAAGTTACTTTGTGTCACCGGCTGAACTAGTTGTCACCACCTGCAGGTTGAGCAATCACAAATGTTTTCTAGATAAATTGTTATATTTAAATCAATCAATCGATAAATTGATCAGTCAACCTAACAATCAATCAATTAGTCAGCCAATTAATAAGTTGATTGATCATACAGTCAATCATTTGATTGCTTCGTTATCGATCAATCCATTAATTAAACACTCATTCAATTGACTGACAAAATAATCGGGAAAATGAACCCTTCCACAGTCACACACTATGATGTGATGGATTTAGTGAACTTACGACGATTGACTCGTGCCATAATACCGAGGTATTTCCTGGCGAATTCTTTGTTGACTGATGGGTAAGCCGTGAAAAGCCAGAGAATGAGCCCGAGTATGCTCGCTCCAGCGACAAAAGCCAACCAAAACCACAGAATCATGAATACCTGTGAAAAGATCTCATTGAGTCATGACGTAAATCTAGTAAGAGAAACAATCCTCGTGTTTCTTGTGCAGTCAATAATGTATAGTAACTGGACATAGACTGAGAGTATGATTGGTATAAAAAATCGTCATGCAGAATATTGTAGGTTGTAGAAAAAGTCAGGCAGTCAATATGGAAAACAAGACAAGAAACATGTGTCGCAATTTGAGAATGTTGCAGCCTTTCATCCATAGGCACATGACAACATCATTAGCAGACCTATTAGGAGGCAAGATCTTGACATGAGACAATTGATTGTTACCCTGGAGTAATCATGGCTTTTTAGCTAAAATGTGCAAATGGTGTTCAGCGACTCGTGCAGAAGACGCCTAGGGTTTAAAACACAGTTAAAGTCCATGGTGGTGACAGGAAGTGCATTCAAGCTCAAATCGCTCATGAGTTTTAATTAATGCTCCTAGTCAACCAGGGATGGATTCAATGCATAGGAAGTGACAAAGTGGAGTATGAACAGAAGAGAAACAATTAACGACTATTTCGAGTATGAAATACACACCTTCTCATTGAAAAGGTTAACAGACATGGTGCACTGTATAGTGTATCTATGCTGGTTAGAACCAAGACGTCTTAGCCACATATCACACAGGGTGTTATAAGGAAATCTTGCCGTGCCTTGGTAATCCGGATCCCGTAGCTTTCTAATCAACTCAATACCCCAATAGTTGTAACCGTCTCCTAAAAAAAAAGATTTTGTTGGTGTCAACGCTACAAACATGCCATGTAATTGTGGTTGGTTGTACGACTTCATAGGCATATAAACAGGTATATGTCAGTTTAATTATTTGTTTTTCTGATTTGACTGAGTAATCAGTGCTCAAATCTGGGGGGGACACAGGGGATCGAGCCCCAAGTATATCTAGCAGGAGGATGCTGGGTGATCAGCATTCATCAACTATAGCATCTCCTCAGTGAGCTTTTATTGTCAGATTCTCACACTTTCACCAAGTCAATCGGTAAATGGAACTACACAATTGTATCACAACTCCATATTCTATGGGATGTACTGACTATCAAATCTATAGCAGGCTTTAGTGAAATTTACACTTAAACCACTGGCTGAGTTAGAAACGCAGTTATCAAGCATTAAAGGATCCTTTCTATAAATAGCTTCTCTACAGTTTCATCTTCCAGATGCTTAAATACTGCAGGTTGTGAATTAGGGTGGCAGGGTTACTGTGCAACTACCTATAGTTCTGTTGCAGGAGTTACCCTCTCATGTTCTGACAAAGCTCCCTTCCGAAACACTATCATTTATCTATTTATGGAATAAAATTTATCCAAAATAACTTAATGGTGACTGCTTACCTAGTATCCAATTTAGAATGTAGAGCAATCCAATAGCGTTGAGTATATAGAGGCATTTGACAAACAAGTACATTATAAACAGGAAACTGCCGAGTCTTTTACTGACTACAATTGGACGAGCTCGCCTTCTCACTTTACCCATAAATCCCTGCAACCGGACAGGAGATTCACATTGCATTGTTGTGCATTGTTGTACAGATGTTTTTTGCTCGGGCATCACTTGTGGCTGTCATACTTAATGGATCTTTTAAGCCTAAGACTTGTTGGAGCTTTAACAGTTATAGGAACTATGTGAGGAGTGCACTCTAACAGTGGATGCTCAGTATAGCTAGGACTATAAAATATTTCAATCTTGAGCCAAGAGTTTAAGCCACTGAACTAGTATCACCTTGTCCCATATGCCTGGCATATAGATAACAACATATCAATTAGATCTGCAAATACAGTCTTATAGCGCGAAACGCTCCACGCTAATTCAGCAGAAACATTGAAAGAGTGGAATCAGCCCTGAGCATAGACAGCTCAATCAATCGATGGCACTTTCCTCCATGTCTCCTTCTCCTCTAGACAGTGACTGCTTTGGAAAGGGGGGAGTTCAACCCTGCCCGGGCCTTGTAACTTCACTAGTATAGCACCATCATTCCATCATCAGCGTAAGTACATTGTTGTGTGTAAGAAAAGTATCACTCTATACTATAACATGTCAATGAGGTACAGAACTTGAGCTGAATCAGAGCCATTTTGATTACCTTTCTGTCTATTGGTCTTCGGTAGCCTAGCAGACGATCCATCTGCGCCACAAGGTACGCAATCGTTTTATCTCTGACCTCCGGATTGAGATTTGTTGTGCCTTTTGTAGCCTTTACCATAGCCTCCACATCATAGCCGCCTGAATTGCTTGCCCAAGACCAAATGTTAGCTAAAACACATTGGACAATGAATGTTAATTTCAAAATGTCAAATTTCAACTTTCCACTGCACTTTAACTGCCACATTGGCCATGGTCATGCCATTCGAAGAACACTTAGTTTGCAAAGTTGTATCGCAGCCCTGTGTGACAGCCACTGCAAATTACGAATTCATTCCAAAACCTCGAATTCGTCATTGTATAGAAGGCCCATAACTCAATCCTTATATGTTCTTACATTATCTGTTTAACTACACTACAGAAATTCACTGCATGTGCCGCCATGACAGAATTAAGAAAATGATTTTACACCACTTCAAGGCACGTGCTACCATGTCAAATTTGCTATTCAGATGAATCTTGTCCAATTAAAGAAACACTGAAAACTGTGGTGAAACTGAACCGACTATAGGCAAAAGTTTCAATACAGAACTTGCCCTGTAAAAGTTTCGCACTGTTTGCAGGATTAATCACAAGACCTCATGAGTCTGAGAAACGTCCACAACTATATGATCACAGGGCAAGCAGATTTTCCATGATGCATGACTGAAGCGAGGAGACCAGTTTTGTGCACATGAGCATCCTAATTTAGTTGAGGTTCTAGCAAAAAGTATTTCGGAGATTATGTAATGCCTTGAGAACGCATGGAGCAATTTCTGTTGGTTTCCTCCACAGAGTTGACCTCTCCTAACCCTATGGTTTCCTCACAAGATAACCTGAAGGAGTTTTATACCCTTGCCTCACCTGGTATAGCAAACATGAAGGCAACGAAAGATAGGATAATGGGAACCCATTGATAGTAAGCTATCTCCTGCTGATAGTCAGTTTTATCTCCTGGTTTAAGGCCACCGGGAGGAATGGTCGGCTGTAAGTCCTTATCTAACGGCACGTAATACGTGTTGGTTGTCTGCAAGAGAAAACCGACTGAATTGTAAAAGCACTGGCTGTGATTAAAATATCAAAGATGTACAGATCAATTCAAAAAATCAATTTGCACGCCTTTGATTCTGACTTGATTTTATTTGACGCAAATAAGGATTCCTAGCAAATCTTAGGAAATGAACACTGAATCAGACTTGCTGTGCCTGAAGTTTGTTCTGGGACAGCTTTAGCTGGGAATATGAAAAGCTCAAATTATACTAGTGAGAGTCAAAGCCGTCTAGGACTTGTACCCAAGATCTTTCGATCTAACCAAGCAGTCTAGTGACTCAAGCATTCTAATATTCATTGTTTCATCATCTGAGTTTCACCCTGCATATCTCATTAATCAGGATCCCCAATAAGGTCAAGGTAAGGTAAGATTGTATAATTTTGCTGTCCAGTGACATAAAGGACATCCTTTATGTCGCTGTACTATCTAGCATTCAGCTGCAAAAAATATCCGCAACATCAGCTGAGCAGCCATGTGATGACAAGTTTAGATGCTCACCCAGCAGTGATTGTCAACATATTTTCTCCATTGGATTGTTGCCAGCTCATTTGGTGGGAAACAAGCTATTGGTTCTCCTACATATGACTTTACTGAGATGAATGCTACCATCATTACAAGCATACCTATAAAGAAAACCATGCTTAATGTCACATTACAGCAAGGTTGGGTTTATGTTTGGATATCTTCATTGCGCTAGTCGGTTCTATGTCCAATAAGATCCTGTTATGCAGCCGTGACAAAATAAGATTCACTCCTACAAAGCTGGTTTCCCAGCATCATAGAGTTATCGTAGTTTCTTAAATCAGGAATGATCATTCTGTCAGGATCTTCGGTCTGTGAAACAGGAGAAGACAATCTCCAGGGATTTCACATTTAGGGAAGGATAACTATATATGGCTAGTAAGGATATTGGCAATGACACACTGTCAGTGTGAACAGGTGTGATTTGCAGTGACTTTATGGCTTCATAAGACTGCATGAATTTATTTTTTTGTTGCGCTTTGTCATGCAATAAAGTGTAATTTTCATTTTAGTACTACAATAGAGCACATAGTTATGGCAATCCATTATCAGTGTAACTAGTAGGAATTATGGCTGCTAAAATAGTGGTCAATACAATGCTGTTAGTACTTGTCAAAGTATTTTGAATAGAGAGGTTATAAAATGTAAGGTGCTTTACCAATACTGTATCTGTTTGACAATCTATCAAACCCATCATCATCACTTCTCTCCAGAAGTTTGGCTCCATTTCTCAATGCCGACACAAATGTTGACATCTAAAATAAACAAAAACCACCAACTCAATGATTTGATGCACTGGGCATTGAATCCTGGTAGAAGTTCTGTGTTATTTCAATATTCAGTTATTTTTTCCTTTCAATCTTTTCTTGTATGACATCCTCACCGCTATGGTGAAACTCTCTGGTTAGATGCTTGTTCCTTCACCAGTTACGGCTTAGCATGGAACACCATGAGTGGCTTAGTATTAACGTTCCACCTCTTAGTGAGGCTTGTTTTTGTTTGGAGCTAGGACTTGATTGAGGACCTCATGCTTAAAACTGAGCCTGTCATGATCAGGATTCGAACCTAGGCTCTGTTGGTTTCGATCTCAGCGCTATACCACTTAGCTAGCCCCATATACCACTTAGCTAGCCCCATATACCACTATCATTTTATTGCTTCCACAAGATTCAGACAAGAAAGAAGAATCCCACTCAAAAAGAGCCATTGGCAAATGTTGTACCACTGCACTTGACATACCAAATCACAATTTTTATCCGGTAAATATACCTCACCAAGTCTATAAACCTACTGGGTGTGACCACTATAGCGAATTATAAGGGACAAATCTCTGAAACTATTCCGTATTATTCATACATAACAATGGAATAGAATCAATCTCATATTTCGCTACTTGAATAATTTCCTTTACAGTTTTATGGAAAATCCGAAAGCAAATGAACTCAAGAGGATTCAGGTGTCTATATTGGCACCTATTTGATATTTGGATAGGGTACATGCTTTGTGATTTAGGCTCTATCGTCCATCCGATAGGGATAAAGTGGTAGCTTAGTGGATAGGGTACTGGGCCTTGGACCAGGGACCTGTTCGGTTCTCAGTTAGAGCCAAAACTTAGTAGTTTTGCAAAATCCTTGTCGGATTTGGATCCCGACATTAAATAAAGGATGCGCTCCCATAGAATAACATTCGGGAGGGATAGGGGATGTGAATTATGCTCAGCAAGAGCAACGGCCTATCAATTTCGAACCAGGGTGCTCAAGCCACTGAGCTATCCTTTGCATCCAGCCATATGTATTGTGAGGAAACCGTTCAGCATATGGTAAGCAGTAGAAGACTATGAAACAGGCCCCAGGTTTTGCATTTTAATACCGGTGTTATATTTTTCCATGATTCTTACGTCATTCTTAAAGCGTTGTGGGTTCTTTACCAAGAGAAATTTCATTTTTAATAAAATCATAAAAAATATCCTTCCTTCTGATTTAAAACGTTGTACTGATTCAAGTTAAATTACCATGTGAGATTATACCACATACAGACATGCTATAGACAAAGCCCTAAAAATTTTTTAGAAGAGTTGATCACATTCAACCCATCGCTTCAGTCAAATGAGATAACTGGTGGTCAACATAGCAATAGCTGACTCAATTGTTTCCTCTTGCAATTGAACCCAGACTGAAATGGACATCATAACAGGTATTAATTAGTTACTCATTGGATTATTATTCTAGTGATGGCCTGACTGAAGGAAATGGTGATACATTACATTATAATAATTAATCACCATACCATCAGTGTGAGCTAGACCCAGTTCACACCTCGACTACAGAAAGGAAGGCGAATAGCATAAGACTATATTACATAGATAGCATCACTGTTTCCAGGATTGTCCACGATTTGTCACTTGGTACTCTATGGATGGGCCTTCTTTACTTAATATTGCGGCCCGAATCCAACGAGGAAGATAGCGCCAAGTTGAAATCGAACCCCGGTCAACTGGTCCAAAGCCAAATGCGTTAGCCACTTCTCTTTCAAAAGGGTATTATACAAACCTTCTGCTAACTCAAAGGGAAAAGATCACTGAGATCAACACCTCGAGTCAAAAGGTCATGGTGTAATGGACCAATGGTTTCTGAGCGCAAGGTGTTTTGATAGATACTAATCACGGCTGTTATGTTGCGTACTTCACCACCCCCTCGATGGTCAGCATAGTGCAGAAAAAAGGCACATCACATAGCAGTCTGCGTTAGGATTGCATTAGTTTTTCCCTATCTCACCTATAGCCAATAGAGCCTTGTCTTTGATAACATTTGGAGGTTGATGCCGGAGATAAACTTGCACAGTAACGAGATTGGGTGAACTTATTAAATTTTAATCTCCAAGGTAAAATACGCACTGCGTTCCGTGTTTGGGCATAAAGCAGACGACAATAACGAGACCTGCAAGAGATGGAACTCGTGGATTTTGTCATAGGGCTGTAACCTAATAATAACTGTGTGGACATTTCAAAATGTCCCCAAGTGTAAACCAACCCTCTGAAGGTTGTTTTGGTGAAAAACAATGAGAGCAGTGCCTACATCCTTGACCCAAAACCTGCTTATGATGAAGCTTGCTTTGATAAGATTACTGTGAAAACTAGAGGAAGTGTGTGGTAGGGCTAATAGTTTCTGGCTAATAGCATCTAGGATCACAGCCAGGAGTTTAATAGAACCTCAGGAGCTTCGGTTCACCAGCTGCAGGGAATCAAACATGCCCTTAAAATCGTTGTGATTGGAACGGGAGCCCGTACCGCTTATAAAGACACCGAGAAGCACTTGCAGCAGAAGTTTTAGTCGTACGACATGGAAAATAGTGTAAAGTACCAACTCTTTGGGTTTGGCGCTTCTATCGCAAAAGTCTGTATTATAATGACCTGTCACTGGTCTGTAGGACCTGGTTAGTACTTCAGGTGTACTATCACCCTAACATCAGCAGCTACATGCATTATAGTCCTGAAGTCAAAATTGAAGCCAAATGGATTTTTTTCTGTTTAGCCAAATTTGAACTTTTATTAAATTGAGAATGAATTTTGTGCTCACTATTTGTATAATTTAGATTTCAATAAATTAAGATCACTTTCAAGAGTGAGCTGTCTCCGTCAACCGGTGTCACAAAACCAACTAGACCTGAGACTTACCGAAGACATGATAGGCACTGAGTGTTCAACCTTGTAATGCTGAGATGCGGCTTATGACTGGTATTATACGAACGAATGGCCGGGTTTTAGTGCTGCATGCATAATGTTACTATCTCCGGCTGCCCGGGCTCATGCATGCGAGTCATAGAATTGGGAAAAAAACAGCTAGCAGACTAGAGGGTCTCTATGTGATCTATCTGCCCGGGTGGCTTCCTGCTGAATCGATCAACTCTGGAGGTTTTTTTTACAAATCTTATCACAATTCAGTTGGCAAGACTTTGTGTCAACGCCTCAGCCAGCCGAGCCATCACCAACATACATGACGGCAAACTGCTACAGTTTGGTGTCATCATTATTAGGCAGAAGGTTATTACTTGGATTCATCAAGAGGTTAAATAAGTGCCTGTGACAACTTTGCAGGATCCAGTGTGTAGCTATTTTTTGCATGTAGATTCAGTTGAGCAAAGGGTGCTCCTAGACGCCCCTAATAACGCATCTTGGGAAAAGTTGAGCCAAAGACTCAATATGCCTATTTTTGCATATACCGTGCCACTGGCCAGGATACAAAATATATGAATGGATGGGACCCTTTTATACAATACATAATTGAGATTTTTATCTGAAAGCAAACCTACCGCACACTTGTTGTACTCGGGGTTGTTATCTTGTGTTGCCATCATAAAAACTTCTACATGTTAAAAACCCACTCCGAATCGAAAAATGATGGTCATCCAGTCACCCAGTGCATAAAGAGTGATCGCCCTCTGTGGCCCTAATATAGGGGCTGCAGGCTAATTTTATAAAATTAGGGCTACTCAATTTATTCTCATGCCTTTCACAAATGTACTTTAGTTTGTAGACAGCCACTCAACTTGACAGACTTACCCCTGAAGCAACTGATAGCTCTACACGATCAGCACTAACACACTGAAGATATGGGTCTCATATGTCGACGTTAATACTCTTCTGCTGACAGGATGTGACTGAGGCCTTATGATCACATCATTGATCTGATATACAACTACAAACAAAATGGCTACCAATGAAATGCTGTCACCTCATTTCACATGATAGAGGATATCCCACGTTAAATAAATGTTTCCTATATTGCTACCTGCTTTATGCCTATGCCAAGAGACACTAGCTTACCTTACCAAAAGTATTGTTGTGCTGAAGTCATTATAGGTGACTGTCACGTATGCATGTGACTATTTCTTTCTGAATATTATGAGGCTAAGGGCTAGAGGTGGAATAAATATTCTTTTAAACTGTAAATAAAATAATAACCTCGTGACTTCAAGACAAAACAGCGGTCAGAGGTGACCTACTGACTCTCTTTGACCCAGCGTTTCCCAGAGTGTGTCTTGAGTAGGAGACCCTGGGTACACCCGTGTGCCCATAGAGAAGGTAACTACGGGTCAACCTTCTTTATTTACGGATTGGTACTCCGGCTCTGGCTTTAATGGAATAACAAAAGAGAGCTCAATGGCTACATGGCTTGACTCCATTCTGAATTATAACTTTGGGAGTACTGCTATTGTACTCCAGAGGAAGCGTCATGCGGTTTCACTGAATAGCATGGTCGAGTCACAGAATTATAAAAAAATAACATAATACTGGTTAGACCGAATTACATAACATATCTTTCAGATTTATTGTGATCCACGCACAAAATATCTCAGGTTACCAAGGTACATTATATTTATATTAATATTTCACCTTGCCAATAAATAGGAGCTATCTTTCTTATCTAATAACAAACTCAGCCAGTACTGTAGAGAATTGCTTCACAATAAGCTCTGAAAAAGTTTATAATCCACATGTAGATGCCTAGTCAAGTGACTGTGATCCTGGTAATTGGAAAGCAGGCATTCTCTCATTAGAACCTCTAAGCGACCAATGATTCATTCCCAACTGTCCCAATCATCTTCCAAATCAGCGTCCTACAAGCCAACGAGTATTGTCATCAATGTATCAACCAATACCAATTATCGTTTCTAAATGATCACCAATATGTTCCTATTCATCGAGTTGTCTCCCCATGATAGATACGAGGCTAATGAGACCAAGTTGAGGTTATGCTATGTTTATTTGAGCGCCCAACTAAAGTTCGCCCTGAGATTCAAAATATGAAGCACCTCGCTTCATATTTTGAATCTCAGGTTGCTTGGATAATTGAAAC
>Ga0224511_10000248_pt1 | contig 22756 bp, 23 predicted proteins | sample SF_May12_sed_USG_2_FD_169988 | JGI IMG/M metagenome (GOLD analysis project Ga0224511, IMG submission 169988) | Sediment microbial communities from San Francisco Bay, California, United States - SF_May12_sed_USGS_8_1 | ecosystem: Environmental > Aquatic > Marine > Sediment | place: USA...
GATTCGGGCCGACATTCAGAAAAGCATTTAAGCTGCCTAATGAGGAGCAATTGACGTTTTACAATATCGTCATGGTACGTAACATTTTTTCGATTATGGCTCTGGAGCATTACTCCCTGACAACAGTATTATTTCCTGCTGTCACTGGCACTGCCTGTCTCCTGCTTGTATTGATGGTACAGTACAGGCGGCGGACGCTGGCAGGTAGTGACGACATCCGTCCCAATTGAAACGGCCCACGGCTTAGAGGAGGTTCACTGTATACATGGACGCCCGGGACATTATCAATTTCTGGTTTGACGAAATCGACTCCAAAGCCTGGTGGAAGAAGGACCCGGATTTTGACGCATTGATCCGGCGCCGATTTCTGTCTGTGCACGAGGCAGCCGCCCGTGGTGAGTTGTATTCCTGGCGCGAACAGCCCTCCGGCAGGTTGGCGGAAGTTATTGTCCTGGACCAGTTCTCGCGTAATCTTTATCGGGATGCTCCACAGGCATTCGCCTTTGACGGCATGGCGCTGGTGTTGTCGCAAGAGGCCGTGGCCCTGGGGGTGGATGCCGCCATCCCGGTGGCGCAACGCGCGTTTATGTATATGCCGTATATGCACAGCGAATCCCCGTTGATTCATGAGCAAGCGATGTCCTTGTTTGCCGAATCCGGTATGGAGAACAATTACCAATTCGAGTTAAAACACAAGGCTATTATCGATCGCTTTGGGCGTTATCCCCACCGGAACGCCATTCTTGGTCGGGAGTCGACGACAGAGGAGTTGGAATTTCTCCAGGGCCCGGGTTCTTCGTTTTGATGGCGTAGTGACGCTCCAGGAATTCGTAATTGCATTAGATCTTATTGCTTGCCCCAGTCCCGCCGACGGAGCAGGTTGTGCCTGCCGTGGATAGGCTGGCGTTAATCCACCCTGCTTGGCGAATCGTAAATGTTGTAGAATGTCCCGCATGGAACTCGCCGCTGATCTCATTGTGCTGCTTCATCTAGGATTTATCGTGTTTGTTATTTTCGGCGGGTTGCTGGTAGCGAAGTGGCACTGGCTCATGTGGGTGCATGTGCCCGCCGCATTGTGGGGGGCGTTCATTGCCTACGTCGGATGGGTCTGTCCTTTAACGCCTCTGGAAAACCGTTTACGGCTGGCGGCGGGAGAGGAGTCTTACGAAACCAGCTTCGTACAGCACTATTTAATACCGATTATTTATCCCGAAGATCTTACACGCACGGTACAAATTGGCCTGGGCTCTTTTGTTGTGTTGGTCAATGTGTTGATTTATCGCTGGGTATGGCATCGCTGGACGAGATAAAACTCGTTTGTATCTCTCGCGGGCTTGTTTGCGTTAAGTCCCGTATGCCTTGAGTAGAAACAGGCAGGGCGCAATGGGTTTTCCATTGCGCCGGCCATTTTCCTCTTATCCCGATTTTTTCCCAAAGGAACAGAGAGCAGGTAAACTGAAACGAAGTTGTTACTCAGGTCGTCGCAGGATCACAAATATTTTACAAACCAGTTTTTCGCCAGGTTGGCAGCTTGCTCCAGTGTGCCGGTTTCCTCAAACAAATGACTGGCGCCGGGAACGATCTTTAGCTCTTTAATATGGGCACGGGTCATGCTGGCATAGGCCTGTTCGTTTAAGGTAATCACAACATCGTCAAGGCCACCAACTATCAGCAACACGGGGGAGGTGACTTGTCTGAGTTCATCCCGGGCGAGGTCCGGCCTGCCGCCACGGGAAACAATAGCGGCAATTTTCTCCGAGCCCAGTCGGGCGGCGGCCTTCAGTGCAGCGGCAGCACCGGTACTGGCCCCGAAATAACCCATGTTAAGAGATTGCAGGCGTTCCTCTTTCTTCACCCAGTCGCTGACTTCCATTAGCCGTTCGGTGAGCAGTTCAATGTTAAAGCGGTTTTCGTAGGTTTGGTCTTCTTCCAGTGTCAGCAGATCGAACAGCAGCGTGGCGACGTTGCCGCGCCGGATCACTTCGGCAACAAAGTTATTGCGAGGACTCAAACGGCTGCTACCGCTGCCGTGAGCGAACAGGACAATACCGGTAGCCCCTTCCGGCACACCCAAAATGCCACGGTGAATGCCTTCGCCGAGCGGGATATCTATTTCTTCCAGGATATCTTGTTCAATCATGGATGTACTGCATCAAATGTTTTGGCGTCCGCCTGCTGTTGATGAAACTTCCGTAACATATCGATGACCTCTTTATCGGTAAGCTGGGAAAAATCGTTGTAGTAAGCGCCGACCGCTCCAAGGTAATTAGGGTCAATGGACACAGCGACTACATCGTCCACTTCCTGCATCAAACGGTCGGCGGTGTCCTGGGGTGCTACGGGAATGGCGACGATGACGCGCGCTGCCTGCCGGAAGCGGGCATCTCGAATAGCGGCACGCATGGTCAGGCCTGTAGCGATGCCGTCATCAACCAGTATGGCGGTCTTACCCTTAAGCGGCACCGCCTCGCGGTTGGCCAAATACGCATTGCGCCGGCGTTGCGATTCCGCTCGCTCTTCCTTTACGCGCTGTTTCAACCAGCCAGGGTCGACCCTGGACGCTTCCTGTTCATTGCATACGGTTTCTCCGTCTTCCGCTACCGCGCAAATGGCGTACTCCGGATTAAACGGGTGACCAATTTTCCTGGGAATGATCAGGTCCAGAGGTAACTCCAGTGTTTCGGCAATGACGATACCCAACGGAACGCCGCCTCGCGGTAGCGGATAAACAATGCCGCCGCAGCCTTTGTATTCACGCGCAAGCAGCTGCGCCAGTTGTTCCCCGGCATCTTGCCGATTCCGAAATTGCATGGCAGTTTCCCTCCGGCTATAACTTTTGCTACGGCATACTTATTCCAGTGCCTCGGCCTCCTTGGCCAGGATCACCTTCTGGGCCTGCGGACCTTCATCTCCCTGCTCTTCCACATAATGAACGACAGTGCCTTCGTGCAAAAAATCAAAGTCTGCATCCGTAAGGCTGTTTTTGTGAAAATAGATTTCACGATTGTCAGGCGTTAATAAAAAGCCATAGCCCTGCGCCGGAAACTTTCGTAATACCGTGGCCGTGTGAGCGATATCATGGCGTTTTATTTCACCTCGTTGCTTCCTGGCGTAGTCCTGGAGTTGGCGCCGCGCGGCGTCAAAGGCATCGCGAATAACGACATAGATATCTTCATGTGCGCTGTGGGCCTCAGGGCTGCGCCGAACCACGATCTCGCCGCCGGGAACAGTAATATCAATACGTATGTGAAATAAATTGCCCTTATGGTGGTGTTCGTGAGGAGATTCCACCATAACGCGACAGCCCATAATTCGGTCATAAAACTGATCAAGTTTTTCGGCTTTCTCGCGAATCTGTGCTTCTGCTGCATCGGAGTGCTTGATGCCGCGCCAGGTTATCTGTAAGGGTAGTTGCATAGTTGTCCTCAGCTGTTGCTGTTAAGGTCAGTTTCTACTCTACTTCTTCGGGATAACAGGTACCGTGCCTGACCCATACGCCCTTTTCATCGCAGCGCAACAGTTCATTGCCACTGCAGACATAGTCGCCCAGCTCGAAGGAAAGATTGTTAAAATAACAAATACCGCGCTCGAGCTCCCGATCTAGCGAAAGAAATTCATCGTCACTCCAATCAAAGATGGGTGAGGTGTTCTGTTCGGGATCCGGGGCGCCGACTTTCTTGATAAGGTCGCGAACGGTCACGTTATCTCCTCACGAACAGTGGAAGAATTAATGCTATTAGAAAACAAAAAAGGGGTGACTGCATTGATCTGGAGCAAAGCAGCCAGGCAGCTAGTTTTGCACTATAGCCCCCGGCATTCCCGGCGCAAGAGTCCTCCCGGCGCCAGGCCGAATTTCTGGGTGAGTTAACGAACAGCGCGGGTTACCAAGGTGCGGAGGATAAACTGACCACTTTTTTAAGGAGTCACTTATGATTACCAGGAGACTTAAAATTTGTTTATTGGCTACAGCGGTTTCGCTGTTTTCTGTGATCGGGTTTGCTGCGGATCAAATACAGAATCGCGATAGAGATCGGGACCAGGATAGAGAACAGGTATATGGCTGGCAGCTTATGACTCCGGCAGAGCGCACCGAGCACCGCAACATGATGCGCAGTTTTAACACTGAGCAGGAGCGTGAGACCTATCGCAAACAGCATCACGAGCGCATGCAGGCACGGGCCCGCGAGCAAGGCGTTACCTTACCGGAAGAACCGGGCGAGCGGGGTCGTATGCAGGGTGGTGGAGCGGGTCAGGGGCCCGGTGCCGGCCGTGGTAAGTAATTACGGGTAAAGAGTTAAATCCGAGACTCGCGCAATTTCAGGTCTTTGGTGATGGCGGCGCTATTATGTTGAGCGAGCCACCCGAGCAGTTCTTTGGGGGGTAGTGCGCGGCTGAGCACATACCCCTGGATTTCATCACATCCACTTTTAGCCAGCAATTCTACCTGTTCTTGATTTTCCACGCCCTCGGCTATAACGGTAAGATTAAGGCTATGGCCGAGGGCAATAACGGCCTGCACAATGGCAACGTCGTCAGGATCATTCGGCGTGTCCCTGACAAATGACTGGTCGATCTTGAGAGAGTGAATTGGAAACCGCTTTAGATAACTCAACGACGAATAACCGGTACCAAAATCATCAACCGATATTAGAATACCCATTTTCTGAATTTTTTCCATAATTTTTGTCGCCATCTCCAGATTTTCCATGAGCATGGTTTCGGTAATTTCTATTTCCAGTTTTTGCGGCAACTCGGGGTCTGATTTCATCATATCGCCAATGCAAACCAGGGTGCTTTGTTCTCTAAACTGGCGGGCGGATAAATTAACGGAAATCCTGACTGGTTGATTAATTAGTGAATCCAGTTGCTTATGAAATTGACAGGTCTCCTGCATTACCCAGTTACCCACGTCCACAATAAGATTGCTTTCTTCCAGAACGGGAATAAAGTCATCGGGCATTACCAGCCCAAACTGGGAACTATTCCATCGCAGCAGGGCTTCTATTCCGCTAACCTGCCCTGTGCTGAGTGATATGCGCGGCTGGTAGTGCAGCACAAATTCATTTCGCTCCAAAGCATGCAGCAACTGGTTCTGCAGCTCCAGACGTCTGACCGCGTGTTGAGTCATATCATGGGTGTAATACTGATAGGAATTACCACCAGCGGTTTTGGCGCGGTACATGGCGGTATCAGCGTTTTTTAGCAGGTTGTCGACATCCGAGCCATCATCAGGAAAAATTGTGATGCCGATGCTCGCCGAGGTAAATATCTCGTAACCGTCCACGTTGTAGGGCTGTGATAATGCCGCGTTAATTTTTTGTGCAATCTGGCTGACGCTATCAATATGAACAATATCCTCCATCAGGATAGTAAATTCGTCACCACCCAGGCGGGCAATCGTGTCTCCCCTGCGCACACACATGGTCAGGCGAGAGGTAACCAGCTTAAGTAAATTGTCTCCTGTGGTATGTCCGAGGCTATCGTTGATATTTTTGAACTTGTCCAGATCCAGAAACATGACAGCCAGTTTTGACTTATGGCGCCCGGAGCTTGCAATCGCGTGATTTAACCTGTCTTTTAGCATAACCCGGTTAGGCAGGCTGGTGAGTGCATCATGGGTTGCCATGAATTGAAGTCGTTCCTGGTCCTTAATGCGTTCGGTAATGTCCTTTCCCGTTGCCAGATAGTTGATGATATTTCCTTCGTCATCTTTTATCGGGGTAATGGTTTTTTGTTCGTAATAAATACTTCCATCTTTTTTACGATTTACAAATATGTCGCTGAATGTTTCGCCGCTTTCGATGGTTTCCCACATGTGCCGGTAAAATGATTCATCGTGCATGCCGGACTTTATAATGTTCGGTTTGTTACCCAAAACCAAGTCAGCGCTATAGCCGGTGGTTCTCTCGAAAGCGGGATTCACGTATTCAATCAGTCCCTGGTTGCTGGTAATAACGACTACGTCGTCCGTCTGCTCCACAGCAGTGGACAGCTTTTTCATTTTGGCCTTCGCTTGCTCCTGTTGTTCAAGCACCGCTTCCAGGTGGGCATTCTTTTGTTCCAGCTCTTCCGTGCGTTCCTGCACTCTCATGTCCAGCAGATCGTGGGATCGTTTTAGCTCTGTCTCGGCCTGGATCCGTTTTTCTATTTCCGTTTCCAGCGGAACAACTGCCAGGCGCCTAAAGGTGTACCAGATGGTGGAGCCCAGCGCCGCGGAGAACAACAGAACAATGGTGATAATTTGCGTCTGTAATCGGGAGTATTGACTATAAACGCTGGTAAAATCGCGGGTTGCGGTAATTGTCAGTATCGGCTTGTTATCGCTGTCCATGATTATGTGCTGAATATCCTGACTATAGAGTGTGTCTATGTCTTTAATGACGGAGGCCAGCTCAAATCCATTTGAAGCAACAACTTTTACTTTGGTGGTGTCGACGCTAAAACTTAACCAGGATCCGAGAACTGTTTCAATGCCGGCATAGTCTTTATTGAGGTAAGCTTGCTTGACAATGCCAGCAATAAATCTGACATCGTGACGGGCCTCATTCATGGAATTTTCGATAGTTTGCGTTCGTTGCTGTACCAGCAGACCAATGATGGCGGTGGCCCCAAAAAATACCAGCAGGGCAACAAATGCCAGGATAAGGCGGCCCCTATTTAAAATAGAGCGTCGGGTCATCGGTTAGTGGGTTTCTTGGTATCCAGGGCCATGATTTTTTCCAGATTGGCATAATCGCTGTGTCTGACAGGAACGATGCCGGTGACACTGCTTTTGATTGCCTTAAGAATGTCTCGGCCGTGTTCTGTTTTCGCAAGTGAAAAAAGTAATTCACGTAGTCGCTTCACTTGTGATTCCGGCATATCTTTGCGGGTGACGAACAAATGTTCCGAAATGGGGGGAGACGTCGCAATCGTGATAAGCCCTTTGTGTTTCAGTTCCTCAAATACTTCTGGTTTTACGGCGCCGGCATCGAAATCGCCCACCAATACCCCCAGGGCAACGTTTCGATGGTTGCCGAGAAACTGGTAGTCCGCCAGGTGGTCAAGATCCACCCCTTCTTCCTTTAATATAAATCGTGGTACCAGATAACCCATGGTGGAATGGCTGGAGCCAAAAGCAAACCGTTTCCCGAGCAGATCCCTGGGGCTGGAAATACCACTGTCTGTCTTGGCAATGATGACTCCCTTAAAGTGGGGATCACCATTGATCTCAAGCCGTCCAAGCAGGGGCCGTTTGCCATAACGCTGCACCAGCGTGACATAAGGGGCGGGGCCCACGTAGGCAATATCCACCACGTTGTTGCCAACATTCTCGATGTGGGAGTCGTAATCCTTGCCGACTCTCAGGCTCACTTTGACTCCCAGCTGTTGGCCAAGAAAATCGGCCAAGGGTGTGAAGCGTGCGATAACTTCCTTTTCGGGGAGATAAGGGTGTACGCCAAGGACCAGGGACTTGGTTTCCTTGGCGGAGAGCGCAAAGCTTGCAGTCAGTGAAGCCAGGCACATAAAAACAACGGGAAGGTTCCAGCGAAGTCTTGGCGATTTATTTGTGATCATGGTAAGTGGTTCTCCGTCAGGCTGTTTGGGTGCTTATCCTGGCCCTACTTAATATATAGGCGAGCTAACCCGGGTAACTCAATGTTTCTATGACATATTCAGAGAAAATAACAGCAAAATTGTTTTATCTCTTCCAGAAAGCGCCTCCGAAAAAACAGATACGAAGACAAAATTATTCTCAGGCGAGTGGTTACCCCTATTTTTCCGGTTCAAGATTTCCTCAAGAGTCATTTCCGCAGGTCTCTCCTGCGAGATTTTTCAGAATTAGCACACATCAAGAAAGTGATTTTTCTCGGGTGATGTGATGGATTATATGTTTAAGGTCCGGTCGGATGTGCTCTTTTTGGCATCTCTGCTGGGGGCTGTGACCAGAATCGCAGGAGGCAGTAATGTCTTGTTTGGATGGGGATATAGAGACATCCAAGGCACGCCGCTACAGAGACAAGGATAAACAGGAGCCAGTCAATTTGATTGAGGTCAAGGACGCCATCACTGCCTGTATTGAACACTACGACGCGTTTTTGTCTGTTTGTTGATCGTTCGGAGGAAGGCTGTCACGTTTCGAGTAGTCATTGTCCACGCCATCGGATGATAAGCTGCTTACGTTTTATGCCGGAAAGTGGCTGGCTACTAACACATATCAAGAACAAGGCAGAAAAAGAGATTGCAGGCACACTGGTAAATTATGGCGACATTTCCAATTGATGATCCCGCAACGGGCAGACCTGGCGGAACGCTCAGCTTGTTTGCGTTAGGATTTCGACCATTTTTTTTGGCCGCGGGTATTGTCGCGCTGCTGTTTATGGGAATGTTTCTGGGCAGTTACCACCGGGGCGTTGCGTTGTCGTCATACTATGGCCTGGTTGGCTGGCACAGTCACGAAATGGTGTTTGGTTATGTGGTGGCGGTCATCGCCGGGTTCCTGTTGACGGCGGTTCGTAACTGGACCGGTATTCAGACATTGAGCGGTTATCCGTTGGCAGGCCTGCTGTGTCTTTGGTTGTTGGGACGGGTGCTGTCTTTGCTGGATGGTATGGTGCCTGCGGTACTGATCGCAGCCGTTGATCTGTCATTTATACCCGCCCTGATGCTGGCATTAGCCATTCCTCTATGGCGGTCAGGGAGCAAGAAGAACTTTATTTTTTTAGCACTGTTGACTGTGATGTTGCTGGCCAATGCCCTGGTCCACGGTGAGTTGTTGCACCTTAGCAATGATACCGCCGTTTTGGGAATTCATCTTGCGCTCTACATGGTGTTTCTGCTTATCGTTATTATGGCCGGTCGTGTCGTGCCGTTTTTTATTGAAAGAGGTGCGGACGTGGTCCTGGCGCGCAAGCCGGTTCTGGATCAGTTGGCCGTGGCCAGCGTAGTTGTCTTGGCCGTCATCCAGTTTCTTCCTGTTAACCAGATTATCATCTGTTCTCTCGCGTTGCTGGCGCTGCTTATCCATAGCGCACGTCTGTTTTATTGGCATCATAAAAAGTTGTGGTCTGTACCGTTGTTATGGGTGTTGTATCTGGGATATGCATGGTTGGTGCTGGGATTGTTTTTAAAATCACTGGAAGTGATCGGCTGGGTAAACCCGGTTACTGCCATTCATGCCTACACCGCGGGTTTAATAGGTGTGATGACTTTGGGAATGATGGCGCGCGTGGCGCTGGGCCATAGCGGCAGGCCGCTGGTGGTATCGCGGGCGATGGTCTACGCATTTGCATTGGTTAATATGGCGGCATTGGTGCGAGTCGTGTTGCCGTTGTTGCTGCCGGATTTGACTCGGCATTTTATTACTGTGGCCGTCATACTCTGGATGGCAGCCTTTGGTATTTTTGTACTAATTTATTTTCCCGTACTTACCCGACCGCGGGTCGATGGCAGACCTGGATAGTCAAGGCAGTCTAAGCGTAAACGGATAACTGGACCTGCTGACAGTATGAGGTACCTCAATTTCGAGTTCCTTGGCCGCCCCGTACAAAGAGAATGTTCCCTGCCAGCCGTTACCGGTTTGACGAATAGCGGGAGACGTTACCCACAGTTCCTGATTCTGCTCATTAAAGGCCCTTACACGCAATATGCGTTCGCTGCGGGTGATGGAGCGTAATTCTATTTTATCCCGGTGCAGCGCATGGATCATAACATCCACACCCCGTTGCCCTTGGCTATAACCGAGTTCCATGCGGTTGATTCGGAAACTGTCCACGGCGGTCGGTGTAAAGAAAGTGATTTCTCCCAATATATGGGTAACATCGGTGGGGCCTTGTGTCAGGCCGGAGTCAATGGAGAATGAATTAAAGAGATAATTCTTGCCATAGGCCTGCGACATTGGCAAAGGAATCAACCAACGGTAACGGTCTGCACCTTGTTTTGCCGGTTCGTACACCTGACCGTTTCGAAAATAAATCTGTTTTATGTCGAGCACTACTGACGACAGGGTTTCCTTTACGTTGGGGATATCCGGCGCCAGCACAGTTATTCGTGGCTGGAGACTGCCAAAAGAATGTATGTCGTTAAGAATAACGGTAAAGGGCCCGGCCTTGGCGGCGGCCTTAACAGTTCTCATTTCATCGGGAACTGGCGGCGCTGCATTACCGTATTGTTGTCGGATAGCTGCCAGACCAATGAAGGAGTAGTCAAAATTGTTATTGGTCACCTGATCGCTGACCGGCGTCGGCTTGTTTCCACTGACGGTAAAAGGATATTCCTTTGTCTCTGTCTGGGCGGCGAAAATCATTTCCAGTTGGGCGATTTTTCCTGCGTAGTGTACTGACCGGAACTGACCATTGCTGAGAAACATATCACCGCCAAAAGCGGATTGTTGCTGCAGTGGCTTGCCTTGTTGGTTTAGAGCTCGTACCTCAATCAGATTTTTTGTCTTGCCCGAATAATTATAAGAAACGGCGTTATCACTTGCCTGGGTAATATTTAGTCTTACACCTGCTTGTTCTACCCTGATTCCCGGTTGCGGGCTGTTAATTAAAACCGATTCAGTTTTGACCGGCAGATCCAGTTCAAAATGCCCGATGATCTCTTTGATCTCGGTCATTTTGGCTGAAGGCCGCAAGCGCAAGGGCTTTAGGCCGCTTAGGGTCAGGGGGTGAAATCCGGTCTCCAATGAAATACCCGCGTTGTTGCGAGTGGGTCCGCAGGGTTCGTCCAGTAATAAATCGGTGCCGTCGGCGGTGATCACTTCCTTGATTACCATGCGCGCGCGTTTGTGTTCGCGCCCAAGGTTTCCAATATTGGTCGAGAAGCCCTTGATATCTAGCTCCAGGCCAATGCCTGTGTAGTCGGACAGGGAAATACGCTCGATGCGCGCACCGAAAGGGCCATTGACAGTATCTACGGGCCCGGCATTTTCCGCGCCGGGATCGTAATCCGCGAGATTGTCAAAACCGTATTCGGGTTGGTAGACCAATGGATGTTGCTGTAGTTGCTCCTGAGCTGTTTGGCTTTTCTGGCCCGGCATTTCAAACCCTGCACCGCCAAACAAAGTGCTGACGATTTCAGCAGGGATCTCACCGAGCTTATCCAGCCATGCCTGCCCAAGATTGGCTTGAACAATCACTGTGCTGTTCTTCATGGAAATATCAATAGCGTCGTATAGCTCTGCAACAGTTGGCAGCAGTCGCGTCCACTGGTCTTTCGATTGGACGATACTGTTTCGCCATCGCTCCAAGGTGGCGCTGGCAGCATCGTCATTGACTGTGGCCATCCACAGCGTCAGGTTAAGGGCGGGTGGCAGCGGCCTTACCTTGGCGCCAAGATAGAGGGAATGAAAATCACTGAGCTCTTTATTAGTGGTTTGCACCGGCGCGCGTAGCAGAGGATTGGCTATGGATGTCCCGCGATCATGAGGAATGAAGAGTACGCCACCGGCAAGATGACTGCTTCGAAAATGATGCCACCAGCCAAGATCCTGTGCGGCCGCGGCGCCTGTTTGCATGCGCGCCATAAGCGTTTCGGCGATGGCAGGGTCCATTAACACTATTCTTGTTGGTTCCAGGGCGATCACCCAGTGTCCGGGTGGTTCACAATAATTTTTATCTTCCTTGTAGAACTTCAGTACCTTGACGCCCGACAGTAGTAATTGTTCGGTGACGTAGCGGGCCTCAATAAAACTTGCAATACGCTCAGCAGCGAACTGGCCGTGCAATACAATGGCGTTGGCCATGTCGCCTTTTTCCGTCAGGTACAAGCCCGCAAGTGCGTGAGAAATGGACTTTCTGGGATTGACGCCGGCACGAATCAGATCGGCCAGTACCGATGGATCTTCTTCGGCATCGGGTGGCAACAAGTCTTCCTGTTTTCCTCTGAATTTTGAATCCAGATCCACCATGTGTGCCACATCAGCGCTGGCCAAGGCGATCAATTCCGGTGATACCAGGGCATTCTCACTGGCAGTGACTTCCGGCGGCGCCGGTTTGATCTCAAAATCAAAATAGAGCAGATAGCCTTTCCATGCCACAAAAAGCACACCGGCGAGGACAGCCAGACCGAGGACCAGTTTTTTCATTGTTATGTTTCCGAAAGCCAGCAGTGATACATGTTATTAGTATCGTAGCAGAGCCTGCGCGGTTCTTGCACTACAAACGGCCGCGTCGATCCTGCAACGAGAATCCTTCCAGTACCTGGTCCAGTTGTTTCCCCAGGGCCATGACCTTGAAAATCTCTCCCATTTCCGAAGGCAGCGTCAGTTTTTTTATTTGATTGGTCAATGTGAGATGCGCCTGAATGTTTTCAGGATTTGATTCGGCGGCGATATCACTTAGCCCGGTTGCCATCAGGAACGCCGCCTGACTGGTGTAGCCCATGACAGACATTCCGGATTCAAAGGCGGCTTCGGCGATGGCGCTAAAGTCGATATGACTGGTAATATCCTGCAGGCCCACGTGCAAAAACGGATTGTCGTGCGCCCGGTGTTTGTAGTGACACAGCAATGTACCCTGCCTGCGTTCCGGTAAATAAAACTCGTGTCCGGGATAACCGTAATCAATAATCAGGATCAGGCCGCTGGCCAATCTTTCAGCCATGCTCCTTATCCAGGCTTCTGCACTAAAATTTATTTCTGAGGTTATGCCGACGGGCAAAGCCAGCGGTTGAATACGTGTCACGATCTCGTTGCTGGCATCTGTTTCCTGGTAGTGAAAGACACCGTTATGCCAGTTGACCCCAAGCTGCTTGATACCATTCGAAGTGACACGAAAACGTTGCACCGGCATGGCATCCAGCAATTCGTTTGCGACCACGATCCCACGGAAACCAATTTCCGGCAGGGCGTTTAGCCAAACCACGCGTTCTACAAGCTGTGGCACTTGGGCTTCCAGGGTCTGCCGTTGCCGTTGTCTCAATTCCGCGCTCAGCTCCAGAATAAAATAATGCTCTGGAAGGGCATGAACACCTTCGAGATGCTTAAGCAGTCCGGCAGCCAGTACGCCTGTGCCTGCCCCGGCCTCTAATAAGTCTGCACCGGGAATTTGTTGTAGCACTGACGCTATTTGCCGGCCCAGGCACACCGCGAACCAGGGCGACAATTCCGGTGCGGTAATAAAATCACCTGATTCCCCGAATTTTTGTTGGACTGAGCTGTAATAACCCAGCCCGGGCGCGTACAACGCCAGCTCCATGAAACGGGAAAAATCGATGGTGCCGCCGGATGCCTCAATCTCATTTTTAATGAGCGCCGTCAGTTGCCGGCTGCGCTCCAGCTCTTGTTCACTGGGTTCCGGTAGTTGGAGTTGGTTGCTGTGCATGGGTAGGTAATATTAAAGGAATATGCGATGATGTGCCGCAATACATTCCAGTCTCACGAACATGACCGAAAACCCGCTTGAGAATAGAGTTGCACTGGTAACCGGTGGTGCCCGCCGAATCGGCGCCCAGATATGTCGTGTGCTGCATGAGCAGGGTATGCGCCTGGTGCTGCATTATCGTTCTTCCAAGGAAGAGGCGCGGGCGCTACAGGAAGAGTTACTGGCCAAACGCCCGGATTCCGTCATGCTGGTACAGGGAGATATCCTGAATGTGGCCAAGATCAGAAATCTGGTACAGGAAACCGTGGGCGCCTTCGGCCAATTGGACGTGCTTATTAATAATGCCTCAACGTTTTACGCCACACCTCTGCCCGAGGCAACGGAGCAGAATTGGGATGATTTGCTCGGCACCAATCTCAAGGCGCCATACTTTTTATCGCAGGTGGCGGCGCCCTATTTAAAGCAGACCCGTGGCTGCATTATTAACATGGCGGACATTCACGGAGACCGTCCTCTGAAGAATTATTCTATATATAGTATCGCTAAGGCCGGTACTATCATGCTGACCAAATCCCTGGCGCGGGAGCTGGCGCCCGAAATACGTGTGAACGGTATCGCACCGGGTGCCATTATGTGGCCGGAGCAGGAGCTGGATGAAATGGCCAAGCAACGCATTATCTCGCGCACACCCCTGAAGTCGTCCGGTGACCCCCAGGACATCGCCCGAACTGTTCTGTTTTTGTTGCGTGACGCCACGTTTACCACGGGCCATATAATACCTGTTTGTGGCGGCAGGTCGGTGATGTTATGAGGTTGTATTTTCGGTAACGCTGAACTCCACCTGCCAGACACTATTCTTATCTCCCTGAAAATTCTTCCATAGCGTCTGAAAATTAATACCGGTTTCAGGATGCGCCAGGCTGGGCGCAATGTCCGCCAAGGGTTTCAGTACAAAGGCATATTGGGTGATTTCCTTGCGCGGGATATGCAATACTTCATCGTGATAGACAAGATCACCAAACATCAATAAATCCAGATCCAGGGTGCGCGGTCCAAAGCGCTCCTGCTCCCGCTTGCGGCCGAATTTGGTTTCAATTTCGCGTAAGGAATCCTGTAAATCCCCAAGACTCTCTTCCGTGTCGAAGGCTGCTACCAGGTTATAAAAACGTTCACCTGTAAAGCCGACAGGCTCGCTTTCATAAACTCCGGAAAATACCAGGCTCGAAAAACGAGTTCGAAGTTCTGCGACAGCGCCTCGAATATTGTGTTCCCGGTCGACATTGCTGCCAACGCTGACGAAGACACGTGTCATGTGTTGTCGGGCGAGCTACCGCGCTCAATGATGACACCAACATCGGTAGCTCCCCTGACCGCGCCCCGTTTGTTGATACGTATGCGTACCCAGGGTGTAGGGAATTCCTGAAGAATCACCTGGGCTACCTGTTCTGCCAGGGTTTCTACCAATTGAAAACTGGATTCACCGACGAATTGTTGCAGGCGCTTGGAGACGGCTTTGTAGTCCAGCGTGTCTTCGATTTGATCGGACTTGGCTGCCTTGGCGATATCCCAGGCCATGTCCACATCAATATGAATGGTCTGTTTGGTGCGTCGTTCCCAGTCAAAAATACCGATAACGCATTCGACCTTGAGATCGTGAAGGTAAATAATATCGGTGGATTTTTGTGCTGATTGAGACATAATGAAGCGGACTATAACCAAAACAAGCGTGGCTGTCTTGGCGCCATAAGCGCATATAAACCCAGAACGATCCATGTATTTGTACAGTTTCCCTATCATCGCCTATTTGTTTGGCTCAATATCGTCGGCTATCGTCGTCGCTAAACTCATGGGAATTAAAGATCCGCGGGAGGTGGGCTCCGGCAATCCTGGCGCCACCAATATACTGAGATATGGCGGGAAGAAACTGGCTGCCATTACCCTGCTAGGCGATATATTGAAGGGTGTCGTTCCTGTGGTGCTGGCACGAATGCTGACCCAGGATGCGGTTATCCTGGCGTGTGTGGCGGGCGGCGCATTTCTTGGACACCTGTATCCTATTTTTTTCAGGTTTCAGGGCGGCAAAGGCGTGGCAACTGCATTGGGTGTCTTCGTGGCCCTGGCTCCCTGGGTTGGTCTGGCCTTGGTCACCACTTGGTTGCTCATGGCGGTAATCAGCCGATACTCATCCCTGTCTGCACTCACGGCCGCTGTATTGGCGCCCGCCTATGTCTGGTTTTTGTTGCCGGGCACTGCCTATTTTGTCATGAGCGTGGTGTTGGCCGCGTTGTTGGTGTGGCGGCACCGCGGGAATATTCGGCGATTAATGAAAGGTGAGGAAGGTAAAATAGGCAAGTAAGTCTGTTGCCGGCGAGCGTTATGCAAAAACCACGAGCCACTTTTTTTCTGATACTGTTTTCACTGGTTTGTTTTACAACGCCAGCCGAAAACGTACCAAATTTTTCCACCATGACCGATCTGGGCGGCGGCCTCATCGAGGGGTATGAACCGCAGTACGGTTTTTTCCTGTATCAAGACGAGAAGCAGACCTATTTCGTATTGCAGCGGCTAAGTGGTTATCAGGGAAACAAGGCCATGTGGGAATATGTGCATTACGTTGTCTTGCCTCAATACAAATCGACCCAGCGTTTCATCTACAGCTTCTGTCAGAAAAATGGTGTGCCGGATTCGCGTATTGCCGCCATTGTTTTGCACGAAGACAAGGAAATGCTGGATAAGGTATCCATTGCCTGGGCGGCAGATTTAAAACAGAAGAAGATTGCACAGATTAATACAGAAGGTATCGCCTGCGTTAACGAGGGCCACAATCTATAATGTGTTTGCGGGTTTCAGTGACTCAATGCCCCATCTTGGATAGACCGTAAAGGAAGCATTCTCCTGTTCTCCCGCCAGTAAGCGCATGGCGCCGGCATAGGCAATCATGGCGCCGTTATCGGTACTGAATTCCAGGCGTGGGAAAAATACCTGGCACTTGTGTTGCGCCGCCAAGGTTTCCAGTCGCTCTCTTAGTCGGCGGTTTGCGCTGACGCCCCCGGCCACCACCAGTTGTCGGTAGCCGGTTTGCTTTAATGCCCGTTCGCATTTGATGCGCAAAGTGTCGATGGCGGCCTCCTGAAAGGCGTGGGCGATGTCGGCCACAGTCTGTGTATCCAGGCTATCGCCCTGGCTTTCCGCCAATGTCGCCACTGCAGTTTTCAGGCCACTGAAACTGAAGTCCAGTCCCGGTCGATCGGTCATGGGCCGTGGTAGAGTGAATCGGCCCGCTTCCCCCGTTACTGCGGCTTTGGAGATGGCGGGTCCTCCGGGATAGCCCAGTTCCAACAACTTGGCGGTTTTATCAAAGGCTTCGCCCACGGCGTCATCAACAGTTTCGCCCAGGATGGTGTATTGGCCAATTTGGCGCACGTCAGCCAACAGTGTATGCCCACCGGAAACCAGCAGGGCCAGAAACGGAAACTCCGGTTGAGGCTGCTCCAACAGCGGCGACAGCAAATGCCCTTCCATGTGGTGTACGGCAACGGCCGGTATTTGCCAGGTCCAGGCCAGGCTGCGGCCGACGGATGAGCCCACCAGCAGGGCCCCCGCCAATCCTGGCCCTGCCGTGTAGGCGACGCCATCAAGGTCCTGGCCATGTATCCCTGCTTGTGCCAGTACGGCTTTGATAAGGGGCAGCAGTTTGCGAATGTGGTCGCGGGAGGCTAGTTCCGGCACCACGCCCCCGTATTCGGCATGCAGCATGACCTGGGAATAGAGACCATGGGCCAACAGGCCGGCATCGGTATCGTAGACCGCAACGCCGGTGTCATCACAAGAGGTTTCCAGGCCAAGGACACGCATGGGCCTATTGTGTGGGCAAGGCCTGCCGGGGGCAAGCGCCTGGAATTGGCTACGCGCTGGCATTTTCACTGGATTTGGCTATACAAATGCCTTGCGAGTCGTTAAAATCGCGCGTTCTCTTGGCCTGGGCCATCCGGGCCGAAACCCTTTAATCACGGTGAGATAGGATATATGCCAGCTGTACGAGTAAAAGAAAACGAACCCTTTGAAGTCGCGCTGCGGCGCTTCCGCCGTTCTTGCGAAAAGGCGGGATTGTTTACAGAAATGCGCCGTCGCGAGTTCTACGAAAAGCCCACCTCCGTGCGCAAACGTAAGGCCGCTGCCGCCAAAAAACGCGAACTGAAAAAATCCTCGCGTATGGCCCAGTTCCGCGCCGCGCGTTCTTATTAAAAACTAAATCCGCAAGCGGGTCTGGGAGACGTGAGTCTCAAGGATAAAATCGCTGAAGATATGAAGGCCGCCATGCGCGCTAAAGATCAGGCGCGCCTGGTGACTATTCGCATGCTTCAGGCCGCTATTCAGCGCCGGGAAGTGGATGAGCGAATCAAGCTCGATGACAGCCAGGTTCTTTCCGTTGTAGAAAAACTCATTAAGCAAAGCCGGGATGCGGCGGACCAGTTTATCAAGGGTGGCCGCCAGGAGTTGGCCGATAAGGAGAATCAGGATATCGCTGTGTGGCAGGCCTATATGCCGGCACAACTGTCCGAACAGGAACTGGACACCCTCATCAAAGACGCCATTAGCGCTACCGGCGCCTCGGATATCAAGGACATGGGCAAGGTGATGGGCTGGCTAAAACCAAAAATACAAGGCAAGGCCGATATGGGCCAGGTCAGCGGAAAAATAAAAGCGGCACTATCCGCCTGATCGGCCGGTTTATTACCGGTAAATAGTGCATGAAAAAGGGGGGAGTCACACCCAGGCTGATTCGGGCCTGTTTATTTCACTAGGTCAGGGCTTACAATTCCGGCATGGCGGGGAGGATTCCAGAAAAATTTATTGATGAGCTGCTGATTCGAGCGGACATCGTTGAAGTGATCGACTCCCGGGTCCCGCTAAAAAAAGCCGGTAAGGACTTCAAGGCCTGTTGCCCGTTTCACGAGGAAAAGACACCTTCATTTACCGTCAGCCAGAACAAGCAATTTTATTACTGCTTCGGCTGCGGCGCCCGGGGTAATGCCATAGGGTTTCTGATGGAGTATGAACGCCTCAGCTTTCCTGAGGCGGTGGAAGAATTGGCCGGTGTTATCGGTATGGCGGTGCCAAAAGAGGCTGGATCGGTACCGTCGCCGGCAAAAACCGATAACCTGGACGCGTTATACGAGTTGGTTGCCAGGGCGGATAAATATTTTCGTGCCCAGTTACGGGAGCATGCGCAGGCTAGCGAGGCCATCGATTATTTGAAGGTCCGCGGACTGACCGGCGAAATTGCCGCCCGCTTTGGGTTGGGTTATGCCCCGGAAGCCTGGGACGGATTATTGCAGGCCCTGGGACATGATGATGGCGAGCGCCGATTGCTGGAGCAGGCCGGCCTGGTGATCAAAAAAGACGGTGGCGGTTATTACGACCGATTTCGGCATCGGGTGATGTTTCCGATCCATGACTACCGCGGCCGGGTAGTGGGATTTGGCGGCAGGGTATTGGGCCAAGGTGAGCCCAAATATCTTAATTCCCCAGAAACGCCGTTATTTCACAAGGGCCGGGAAATGTATGGCCTGTACCGGGCCCGTGATGCCATACGCCGGGAACAGCGAGTGCTGGTAGTGGAAGGCTATATGGACGTGGTGGCGCTGGCCCAGTTCGGCGTGGACTATGCCGTTGCTACCTTGGGTACGGCTACGACCCGCGACCACCTGGAGCGCATATTCCGTTTTGCGCCAGAGGTGGTGTTTTGTTTCGACGGTGACAGAGCCGGACGCGAGGCCGCCTGGCGGGCGCTGGAACAGGCCCTGCCGGTAATGGTGGATGGCAGGCAGGTCAGTTTTCTGTTCCTGCCTGAGGGAGACGACCCTGACAGCCTGATCCGGCGAGAGGGGCGTGATGGCTTCGAGCTGCGCCTGAAGCAGGCCGTCGCCTTGCCCGAGTATTTGATTGGCGAGCTAGGAAGGACCATTGATTTAACTCGTCTGGATGGCCGGGCGCGCCTGCTGGAACTGGCCAGGCCATTGTTGGCGAAAATGCCGGACAGTTTGCTCAAGGACATGATACTGAGCCAACTCTCAGAAAAAAGCGGAATTGGCCTAGGAAAGTTGGCTAACTCCTTGAAACAGGATGGAAAGGAACCCATAAAACAAAAAGGCAAGCAGGCGCCCCCGGGAATTAGCACCCGGGAAAAGCCAAGTATTGTGGCCCAGGCCATGATTTATTTATTGCAGAATCCACAATTGGCCCAGGAAGTGAAGGACCTGGAGCAAATTGCTGCGCTGGATCGTCCCGGTGTGTCATTACTGGTGCGTTTGTTGCACTTATTACAGGATGAACCGGAGTTGACGCCGGCATCGATTATTGAGCGTTTTCGAGGAGATGAGCATTATCGTCACCTTGAAATGCTGCTGGTCTGGGAGCATTCCCTACCTGAGCTGGATGTCGAAGCTGAATTTACAGGCAGTATCCGGCGTATCCGCAACGAAAGTGTGCGGGAGCAGATGGAACGCCTGGAACGCAAGTCGCGTCATCAGAAGTGGGATGAGCGCGAAGCACTGGAATACCGGCAATTGACCCAGCAGAAACTGGTGCTGGAGAAGGAATTGGCAGGACAGGAGTAGAGCTGAAACGGACTTAGGCAGTTTGAAAAATCTGTCCTATAATTAGCGGTTAATTTTGTAATTTCGACTATATTTTTATTTAGGTGCATAACGCCAGTGGCTGACGTCAAAATAATGGATCAGGAAGCTCAACGCTCCCAACTTAAAAAGCTGATCATTCGCGGAAAGGAACAGGGTTACCTGACTTACCGCGAAATCAATGATCATCTTCCCGAAGAAGTTCACGATACTGACCAGATCGAAAATATCGTTAACATGATTAACGATATGGGTATCGATGTGGTGGATCAGCCGCCTGACCCCGATGCCTTGTTAATGAAAACTGAGGCCTCGACCCCCGAAAGCGACGAAGACGCCGAAGAGGCAGAGCAGATTGTTGCCTCTGCCGTGGAAAGTGAATTTGGCCGGACCACCGATCCGGTGCGTATGTATATGCGCGAAATGGGTACGGTAGAACTACTTACCCGCGAAGGCGAAATCAAACTGGCCAAGCGTATTGAAAACGGTATTCGCCAAACTATTAAAGCCATTGCTGTTTGTCCTGCCACCATGAACGACGTCATCCAGATGATGGATGAGGTGGAAGTGGAGCAAATGCGTCTGACTGACTTGCTCGTGGGTTTTGTCGACCCCAATGCCGATGATGAGCCCGTGCCGGAAGTGACACCGGAAGTGGTGGAAGCGCGCAAAGAAGCTGCCAAGAAAAAGAGTAACAAGCAAAAGGCCGATGCGGCCGGTGAGCAATCCAAGGATGCTAAGGATGACAGCGATGATGATGATTCTGATAGCGACAGCGATGCCGATACCGGACCGGATCGGGAAGAGGCGCTGGAACGCTTTGCCAAGATCCGCAAACTACACAAGGCCGTTGTTAAAGCAGTAGAGAAGAAAGGATTGGGCAGCCCGGAGATGGAAAAGGCCCAAACCAAGCTGGCCGATGCCTTATTGGAGATTAAGTTTGTACCCAAGCAGATTCAGCGTCTGGTGGAAGACGTGCGTTATCTGGTGGACCAGGTACGCCGTGAGGAAAAAGTGATTATGGAGATATGCGTCAAGAAGGCGCATATGCCCAGAAAGAGTTTTATTAAATTATTTCCTGGCCATGAAACCGATAACAAGTGGATCAAGAAGGTCGCCAAGTCCGGTGACTGTGACGGTGGCGTACTGGAGTCCCTGAGTGAAGTGATTAATGGTGCCCAGGCACGATTGACGTTAGTGGAAATGCGCTCCGGTTTGCCTATTAGCGCCTTGAAAGAAGTGAATCGCCGTATGTCTATTGGAGAAGCCAAGGCTCGCCGCGCCAAGAAAGAAATGGTGGAAGCTAATCTACGGCTGGTGATTTCCATTGCCAAGAAATACACTAACCGTGGTTTGCAGTTTCTGGATCTGATTCAGGAAGGCAATATCGGTTTGATGAAGGCAGTGGATAAATTTGAATACCGACGCGGCTACAAGTTCTCTACTTATGCGACATGGTGGATTCGTCAGGCCATTACCCGATCCATTGCCGATCAGGCGCGCACCATCCGTATTCCGGTGCACATGATTGAGACCATCAACAAACTTAATCGTATTTCGCGCCAGATGTTACAGGAAATGGGCCGTGAAGCGACACCGGAAGAACTGGCCGAGCGCATGGACATGCCGGAAGACAAAATCCGCAAGGTACTCAAAATCGCCAAAGAGCCAATTTCCATGGAAACGCCTATTGGCGACGATGAAGATTCGCATCTGGGTGATTTTGTGGAAGACGTTAACGTGGTGGCGCCGCCGGATTCAGCAACCATTGCCGGCCTGAAAGGTGCAACGGAAGACATTTTGTCCACCCTGACCCAGAGAGAGGCCAAAGTGCTGCGCATGCGTTTCGGAATAGATATGAACACCGATCATACTTTGGAAGAAGTGGGTAAGCAGTTTGACGTTACCCGCGAACGTATTCGTCAGATCGAAGCCAAGGCCCTGCGCAAGCTACGGCACCCTTCCCGTTCTGACCGGTTGCGCAGTTTCCTGGATTAACCCATTGACCAACACCTTGGTGTAGGCCTGAGTCAAAATAAGTAACTTAAGTAAAAATTTGTCAGGCCCCGAAAGGGGCCTGACAAATTATCTAGAGAAGAGAACTGTCCGGGTTATGTATTTCAGCGTGACAGTTGGAACAAAGTAACCTGCATTTTTCAGCCTCCGTTACAATGATGTCCCACTTTCTGTTTGAGAGTGATCGGAGATCGAGCTGGAGTGTCTTTTTCTTAGGGTTCTTGTGGTGAAACTCGAGAGCAGCGTGATTCTTGTTATACCCACAGTTTTCGCATTCCCCCCCTTTTAATCTAATTAACTGGAGTTTACGTTCCCGCCCCCGTTGCTGTTGTGCGACGTAGTTTTGATGCTTGTTGTTTGTATGCTGATTTTTGCACTCTCTCGAGCAAAACTTCCGCTGGCGGCCCTGGAGCTTTTTCCCACACCCTTCGCAATCAGGCATTTTCATTGAGTCTCAATTAAAGATTATGATATATAACATAACCTAATGTTAAATGTTAGCACTTATAAGAAATACTGGTAGAATTCGGAGCTTGTTTTGGGCCTGTAGCTCAGTTGGTTAGAGCAGGGGACTCATCAAATGGTGCGTTCATGCCGAAAGGTGTGAAATGAACGGGATGAATTCAGGGAAACCTTAACAGCCACATCGATTTGTGGGCCTGATGGCAACCCTGAGCCAAGCCGGGGGTACACCTCCGGAAGGTGCAGAGACTACCTGAGAACTTTAGTGTTCTTAATAACAGGTGAGAGCGTCCCGCACCCTAACAACCAAAACTCGTTGCGGGTGATGAGATAGTC
>Ga0224511_10000249_pt1 | contig 22750 bp, 15 predicted proteins | sample SF_May12_sed_USG_2_FD_169988 | JGI IMG/M metagenome (GOLD analysis project Ga0224511, IMG submission 169988) | Sediment microbial communities from San Francisco Bay, California, United States - SF_May12_sed_USGS_8_1 | ecosystem: Environmental > Aquatic > Marine > Sediment | place: USA...
GAGAGAGAAAGAGAGAGAGAGAGAGAGAGAGAGAGTGAGAGAGAGAGAGAGAGAGAGAGAGAGAGTAATTATTTAAATATACATTGAATCTTTATTGCAACAGCCTGTTCATCAAATTCCTATCTCGAAGTGGCGGCTACCAGAAACTCATCAACGTCGATAACCAAGGGCTCCCGTATGCCACCAAATATTACAATGGCCTACAGGCGGAAGAGAAGGCATGTTCATGTTAGCATTTAAAACACTATTTAGAAGGTTTAAATGGTATTAAGAGTTTAAAAAAAAATGTTTCATAGGTGGCCCTATAGCTATTTATCGCATCCGTCCTGTCAGGTACGAGTTCTGTAACTCTACTGCTGCTTACTACGTAACTCACCGTTTGCCTATTTAAGTGCGTTTGCTTAATAAAAAACTCTTAAAGATGCTATGCCTGTATCTTTTAGGTCACTTGTGTTTACATCTTACATTTTAACCATATTTAAGCAGCGAAACCTACTCTCGTAAATATGAGAAACTGCCAAATATAGTTATTCATGCACGTAAAAATAATACAGAAAAATGTATTTGTTGAAAATGTCTGGCCCGGAAATTTGGATTTGTTTATTTACGTTTCGACCCAGTGCGTCGAAATAATTAAATGGCTTGACTACAATCGATACTCTCAGTTGACCCGGTGGTAACGCATCTGCTTTGTGTGCAAGAGGTCCCGGGTTCAATCCCCAGCTCCGGCAAGGGTTTTTATGTTTGATGTTTTGTTTTGTTGTGGTTGTGTTTTTACTCTTTTGTCAAAACACACATTATTTTCACCAAAGTTTGCAATTCCTTTTACAATTTTAATTTATTTAGTATACTTAAGATATTGCAAGATTTGTGACCGATTATAAGGGTATAAAGATACAGACCTAGCATCTTTAACGCTCCCTAGAGGTAACTGGCGTAAACAAAGGCCCCTGATCCACCCTGTTGGCGCAACTATACTGTCGAATAACACATAACAAAACTAATAATGACAAATATAGGAATAGACTTTGTTATTATATTTCTGTCAACACACAAAGCTTTTCGATAACCTGAAAAAACAGCACGATAAACATTTATTACAATGTGTATTTTATAAAGCATTTGCTAAACATTTGTAAAACCCGGTTTACATTTTAAAGATAAAAAACAAGTGTTTTAATGTGTGTTTTAGATGGAGTTCCGGTTCGATTTTATAGTTCCAAAACACTGTGCTGAGAATGGTACAGTTTGTGGACCGAAGTTGCTGAGCGTAGATGAGGAGTTCACAAAGGTCTGATGAAATAATATTTTAAACCATAACAAAGCTACATTGTCAGATAAATAGTATTTCTAATTAACACTTATTACACACGCATGCATGTTAAACATTTTCCAAATACAGTCCACTTCCAGTTAATACTCTTGTTTAAAATCATATCTTTTCCCGACAAAACTATTGCATTTTAAAATTAGTAGACTGTTCATTTCCAATTATGTTCAAACAATCTATGCAAACCTCAATCCTACCACGATTTAACAATGACTTAATATTGGTGAGTATATGCATGTGAGAAGTCCATTACTGCATTGATGTGCAAAAGGGAAAAACATTCACAAATAATGTTTCTAGCAAAAGACATCGCCAATGTTCACACGATCACATTTCTAATAGTATATTTATACATCTTCAAGTCGCCGATATCTGTCCGATGGGACGGCTGGACTGACGGTCTCTCTGGTGTCCGCGACTACTATGTGGAAGTCTTTAGACTGGAACCGAACAGGGACGATCGTCTAGTTGAGAGTAAACCAATAGATCCAGAGTACATACAGACCATTGACCATCTTCCTACTGAGATACACGTCACATATAAACCAGCTAATCCTGGAATGTATAGGTAACCTTGTCCACACCAATATTACACTGCTGAATAAAGGTAATAATTTATTCAGTCAAGAGATCGTACACCTGTGCCGACCTGGAAATATAATATGTGTGGTAATTTGTTTATGAAGTTGATCTAATGAATACGTCCAACGTTAGGAACCTAAATTCATGTGGGTAGTTAAATTCTGGCACGAGTATACATGAATTTGTTATGTTGAATTCTGCAAAGTGAACCAGGACATGCGTTGAAAGGTAACCTGATCTGCTTTTTATTGCCTTACAATAACGGTAGGGATATTTAACATCTTCATTAAGCACTTGTAAATGATTACAGTGTCGTCATGACAATTTCCGACAATGCAAACAACTCTCGATCAGCGAGACGGTTCGTGCTCTATGACAACTCCTCAGAGGTAGAAGTCGACACGAGTAGTCCGTTGTTTGTGGCGTCATCTGTCAAAGATACCGGATACACGTGGCAGACACCGCCACCAAGTGCAGGTACATATCAAATAATTACGCTTGCTTTCATGGCGTTGTTACATTCTAACACATGTACGAAGTAGCTATTCTTATACCAAATGGAAAACAACACTCATTCATATTATTATATAAAAGCAATATGCGAACACAATACTAGTTTCACAACAACAGTTTTACATTTCACAACAGAAGCATTTCTTATTAACTAATTATATAGTCCGTAGAAACAGAAAAATGACAAATTGCACAGTTTCGTTATGACATATTTTTCAGATAATAAGGTTAATGTGTCAGTTCGTTGGCCGGGCCATTTTATCAACAAGTTGCACGAAGAAGGACAATTCCTCGCTGAAATAGAGCAGTATCCGATACAGTTTAAAGACTTGGAGGATGACGGAATACTAAGGAGTTTAAAGTAATAACTATGTTCCTGACTTAAGTTCATAATGCTTGGTCTAAAGGTTGTATACATCGTATTATGTACAATTCTTGCTAAAATAATTACATTTGAAACTAAAGTTCCTCTAATGCGGAAGAGGGCGCTAGTGGTATGGCATCATTCATAACCCCTGATAAACAGCTTCAATAAAACCGAGGCTGCTTTTTTCCTTATTCAATCTATGTTACCTTAGGACTTTCCTTTTTTCTCAGATAAATCAAACCGTAAGGTAAGACCACATGCATTAACAACTGTTTCGGCTCCAGATTTGTAGCTGCCTCATTAGATGACAACGACGGCAACCGGACACGTAAACCAATCACGAACTATCACGGGATCGTCAAATTTGAGGTCGTGTGGGACCAGTCGGCGTCTACAACCGAGCCCACATCTGGATGGCAGGTTCTTAATCCGCTCAAAGAGGAATTTTTAGTAGAGAGAGTGCTAGTGGACGGTGACAGGCTGCGTTTCTGGGTTCGGGCTACAGATATAATGGGAAATACAAAGACTGACTCGACATTCGTGCAAATAGACGGTTCAGTACCCTTCATTTCGAACGCGAGTAATTCGTATCATGGGTTAGAGTTAAACGTTCCTACTGGACAATATAAACATTCCACGAGGTATACGTACTTGTCATTACACTTAAACCTATTCGCATTTTGATACTCAGTTGACCGTCACCTCATGTATAAATAGCTACGTTCAAATGTATTAAATCTCGTATTATGAAATGTTGTCATCTTTAAGACAACTTTTAATTTTGGTAAAATTTAGCTTTCGTGTGTGTTTTAGAGTTCGCCTACTTGCCTCCGACACACATAGTGGTGTCCACAAGCTCGAAATAATACTTCGAGTGAAGACTGTAGGCAAACAAGAATACATCATCTACAAGAACTTTACGCAATCAGCCAGAGGGGTAAAAATAAACTATAAATGAAATGAACCCACATGATGATTTGTTACTTGTTGCGCTTTTACGATGCTGAATTGATATTTACATAAGTTGAATTATTCGTAAAAACATATTTTATTAGTAATTTGTTGTGTCTTAATGAAGGTTATAGGCGACCCACGATGTGTAGGCCCGCAAGACGTTGATTGTTTCTTGCCAGAACAGCAAGTGGACATTGACAACTGTTGGCTGGCAGTCAGCAAAGACGACCTCACACTGTCCGAAGGCTTTCTGGAAATCGTTGCCTATAACCAGGCATTGCTTACTGCATCAACTTCATTTGAAGTAAGATAGGACTTTTTTCCAGTTAGGCACACAGTGAAGATATATTCACCTTGTATTTATAATTATCTAGTTTCAGCTCAAAAACCTCACGCATGCATTTTATAGACCCATACTATAAGATAACAAACAATACTGTTTAGTGCTTCTTTAAAACGTTTTCCGTGTAAGTATGTGTATTGTTTCTTTATCAGATGGGCCTATTGACGAACTTGACTGGATTAGAGAAATGTAAGGTTTAACTTAATAAAATGAGTAAACACAGATTCGATTGGGTTTTTTTCGCTTGATTTTTACTGGGTTAATATATATTGTCTTACTATCTCAATTCGATTGTTTGCAAAATAGTACAAATGGCTTTCTTAACGAGTTATTTTATATGCAATACAGACAGTGGACCAACCAATATAAGGATTGAGAACAAATCCCCTACCGGGTTTCGTCTAGCCTGGGACCTCCCGGAAACAGAGTCATGCTATGGTTCGGCAGACATCATAATACTTTTAACGTTTATGGTACGCTTACGTCTTTTAAGATCGTCTCAGTAATGCTTTAAGTATAAATATTATGATTAAACTATCACACTTTAATAAACAAAGCTATGTGTTCGTATTTTTGTGTCTAATACGTTAACTTTGTGGCAAGAATATTACAATTGGCATACTTTACTTTGCAGGGCTCTGATGGGACTGTGATTGTACAGACATATCAAACCCGAAGTACGAGCACGTTCTTTGACTTCCTAGGCCTCACACCAAATGTTGAGTATTCCCTCGGTCTGCAGATTCAAACTGATGGCGGAATGGCACATGAAACTGGTATCGCCCTTGCCGTCAGCACACGTAAGTTATTTTTGGAATTCAATAGACGTGCTTTTCCCGTTCAATTTTGGTCATGTTCATCTTGTGTCAGCAATCTTGCTTCATCAAACAATTAGTTATAGAAATATAATATTTTTACTGTGTAATGGAATTGTAACTGTATAGATCTAGTTGTTTTGCTCCCCTGAGCAGAAAGTGCTTCTTATATGAAGGTCTTTAACAAAGTAGTTGGAATTATGCCTTTGGGGTCAATTATGGTATACCCTAGGGATTACACGTTTACATTGAACTATAAACATATAGGAACATCTTCATACTACTTATATTCATTAACTGTCTGGCCTCAATTATTAACACTACACAGAGATGATCGTTGGGTGATCCGCTAGCAGAATGGTTAAATTATTTCCGGCTGGTTGCATATGTAGCTTATGGGGTCAGAAAAAAGTTATTAAAATTGCGATTTTCAGAAATCGTCTCATCGGAAACCACTAGAACCAGATAGTTTACGTTCGGTATAACGTCATCTTAAGGTCCTTACCGAAATTCTTAGAAATAGGTCCATAGGGGTAAAAAAAGGCTTCGCACTAGGGGTCACGTATATATGAAAATCCTCACACGATGTTTGTACTAAATTGCTTGGTCCTATTTTATGAAACTACACAGGAGTGGGTGAACATCTTGCAACGCAATTAACATTGATTTACTTTGCTTGATTACTAAGCGTAGGGGAGTCAAGTGAGCGCCCCAGAGCTCTCAGAGCCGTCTTGGTTGTTAAATCGACCTTACCTTAGTTGTTTAAAACATCTAAACACTCATCTCTATGCTCTATTATATATAGAGTAGTTCCTTATTTATAATCATAAACGGTTCATTACCATGGCTGGTTGTGATTTGCTTTTTTTGTTTACTTTTAGCACAAGAAGAGGAAATCAGTAGCGGTTTATCGGTCGGGGCAGTTCTAGGAATCGTTGTTGGTAACGTTACAAACTATATATTCTATGTGAAATGAACCGCTGCGTTCAAACACAATCGATCACGCTCAAATGTTCTTGTATTAAACGTATTACGTATTACAAACTAGTAAATTCACGTAACATCTAAGTTGAAATTGTATACTACACCAGGTATTGTGGCACTGTGCGCGATGGTCATCTTCGTGCTGTTCTTCCTCGCTCGCCGTGGTATTATCGACATCAGACCACGTGAGCGGCTGTCGCAGATCAGGCGTCAAGTAACTGAACGAGTGCGGAGAACCCGACTGCGTGGAGACACACCCTCAACATCCCATACCAACTATGCATATAGTGTAATATAAATATTATATGTTTTGGTTAATTTCGATATGTTAGGTGCCTCCTTTTTAACTCAGTAGGGTGTGTATACTTGCAAAACATGAACTTTCCTCATTAATTATGCTATTGTTCGCTTAACACACAGTCTCGACAGAGCGAGTTGTACATTTATGGTGGAATGGAGTTTGACTCGAAAAGCACTGGATACATACACCGCAACCAAGTCATATTTGAAGACTTGTTGACATCCGGCCACTTTGCCAACATATACAAGGCTAGATACAATGGTCAACTTGTTGTGGCAAAAACATTAAAAGGTTTGCATCAGCATTTTTTTTTAAATTGTCATTAGTTTGTGTTAATGGTGTTTATTATAAGTTGGTGTGTGTTAATGTTCATGTAAACGGAAGTAGCATCGTCATCAGAATGACAACATTTGTCCCCATGTAACTTTTCAGCGAACTTCACTGCCGACGACGAGCTTGCGATGAAAGCCAAAATCAACTTTGCGAGTCAGACGGCCACACGTGATCCGAACGTCATTGCATTTATTGGTGCTTGTGTCGATGACACTGAGTGTATGTACTTGTGGTGTCCCTGTTTGATGGAACATGTTTTATATGCATCAGTTTCTTTAAGGATAATTTTATCAACAATAACCGCCCTGCAGTTATCGTTTCACCATTCTTAATAATTATGATATAGCAAAATCAGGGGTTAATAAATATTTCATAAGAACACAGGTTTATATTATTTTACATGCTGTATTGAATTGTTTTTTTATTTGCATATTCCTTAAGCAAAAGTTCATAGTATAGCCAATCCTATGTGTCTATGCTTGCAATTTCAATTCAGTCGGTCCAATGATTATCTACGAGATGTGTGAAAAAGGAACACTGAAGGACTATCTGGTCGCCAACAAAGCTAATGTCACCATTGACGTACAGGAAGACCTTTACCGCTTTGGCCTTGACATTGCTAAGGGCATGGAACACCTTGCTGTAAATGGGGTAAGTGATACTTCTACTTTAAAATAACTTTTAAAACGTCGTTGCAAAGATCAGTGTATCGCGTGTTGCCTGCAAAAGCGTTTGGTCAATATTTGTTTTAGTTTTTGTAGGTATTCAGCTTTCAATAACATTTAATGTAAGTTTATTCCAAGTATTTTTAAGGTTGAACTTACCCGGTGTATTGTTATGTTTAATTATTAATCTCCAATACATAATGTAATAATTTATTATGTAATGCGATACATGTACTATATTAATAACACATGACAGTAAGGGTGACGGTACATATTACTAACCCGATGAAAATAATATCAACCGAGGCGCTATACTCAATGCCGTGTGTTATTTGATTTATTATACCGAACAAAAAACGGTAACATGTAAATATTTATTGAACAACAAATAACAACACAGTTACCTTATCGGAAACAAAATGTCGGATGCAACATTGTTCCCAGTTTTGCAAACAGTTCACAAGTGTAAGCCGGGAACCTGTTATAAAAATAAGGGAAGTTACTGGTGAACTAATGAGTACTTATATTCCATTAGTTGTCTTCCTCAGATAGTGTGTAATGTAACCATGTGATCAAAAAAAGCCTGCTCCGGTAAAGGGCTTTATGATAGGGACATTTCAGTGAGGTATAATTAAACATTCTCCGCCAAATGTTGTGAATTGTACAACACAAAATCGAGTATAAATATCAATGACACTAAGTTTGGTATGAAAGCATTACATGATCAATCATTATAATTCAGTATTGTATGTTCAGATTGTGCACCGTCGCCTCGCGGCCAGGAACATTTTGTTGACATCCAGGAACGAAGTGAAGATTGCAGGATTTGGTCCTCAACCTGAAAACGAGGAAATCGGCGACGATGCTGAAGCTGGGAAAAGGGTAGAGGAATAATCAGCTACTAGTATTATGATAATAGTTAAAACAAATACATGTTTTGTTTAGACTTTTAATACACCTATAAAAAAAGCTTTGAAAAACATATATTTACCTTAGACTCACCATTTAACCATTTGTCAGAAATATATAGATTAAAAAAGCAAGTTTTACTTTACAATGTATGTTAGATTGAAATTACATTAAATCTACAGGAGCGGATCCCCGTCAAGTGGATGCCTCCAGAGTGCATGAAGTCGACCAAGAAAGCCACGGAGAAGAGCGATGTGTGGTCGTATGCTGTCGTCCTCTGGGAGATCTTTACCATGGGTAACAACGATATTGTTAGAAACACTAACACTATAAGTATTTGTTAAGGCTACGTTACGTATTGACTCATATATACAGTTTAAAACGATTGTTTAAGAGTGATTTATTAACACCTTAACGTCATTAGCATACATGCCTACATGTACATCATAAGCCAAGCATACTTTTTGAAAACATTGACATGGTAACAAGCTGACTTTTAAGCGTTTCTAAATTGCACGTCTCATAGTTATACATATGCCTGTATTAGCAGTGGTTTTTATACAAACTGAATATAGTTTTTTAAGCGCTTATTATATACATGCCATATCAATATATAATCACTAAGTTTAATTTCCAAGCATAGGCAGCGTTGTACGAAAATTGTAACAATTGGTAGTTTGTGACCAGGTTGTCCGTCCTTCTGTCAATACCTTTTGTTCGAAACATACATCAAAAACAGGGTTGCCAGCAGACTTGAAAAGTCAGGGAAATTTGATATTTTTTCAAGGTCAGGGAATTTTCAGGGAATTTTGAAAATTGTCCGGTAAAAAATAAAAATCCCCAAAAGTCAGGGAAAAGTCAGGGAATTTTATTTATCTGTGGTGCTGGCAACCCTGAAAAAGAGCTTCTTGAAACTTTTACATTATTTAAGAGAAAGTACATTGCATAAGAACAGTTGTTCTGTTTTTCATTTGGGTGATTATTTGCTATTGTTTATTGTAATTATGATTTTGCGGGACATAAAAAGAAATTAAAAGGGTTTTACAATGATGCTTGACATATATGTATGGTGATTAATCTAATTACAAATATCTGGTTAAATTCCAGGACTAATTAAAACTCCAACTAAAACCAAACTAGTAATATTTTAATTACAAAGTAACTGCGGCGGTATAACAGGTTCGGTAGTGACATTTTCAGTAAACCGCTGATGCACTAGTCTACGAGAGTCAACACTTGATATGATAAAGGTATACCAACCTGGTAAACTGCCTGTTGTTTTCCTTTACTTTTTTATTCATTATCCACAGGGGACACACCATACACCTGTCGAAGTAGGGATCTTTCCTCGCTTCTCAAGAAAGGAGAACGACTGCCAAAACCTGAACTGGCGGATGAAACGTATGTTAACGTTTAGGCTGTTCCCCGCCCGGATATTTCGGATGGCATTGACCTAAAGTTTCACCAGCCGGACCAAGAATTTTGTTTGGGCAATTAGAAATATTCATCATTTATTAATTGTGTCACATAAGCTTAGATGTAGGATTACATCAATGAATAAACATTTGTATTTTAAATTAGTTTTGTCACATATATGTTACAGGTCACTATTGCCTACATAATTGTGTTACATTACAGCTGGTACGGCGTGATGCGGAAGTGCTGGGAATACGAGCCCAAGAAGAGGCCAGGGTTCGCGGCCGTCAGACAGGAGCTGGACCAGATGTTTGTCCAGGCGCCGGGAGAGGACTACTACTACTACAAACGATAACTCATTTAAATATACTATAATACACTTGCGTCGGGAGACGACGACTACTACTACAAGCGCTAACTCATTCAAATAGACTATAATGCACTTGCGCCGGTAGACGACTACTACTACTACACACGACAACTGATTTCAGTAGCCTATAATACACCTGTATCATGTGGATTTTTCCTTACAGATGTATGTGCTTGACATGATTAATACTTTATTGCTGCACATGTAAACGGTTTGCTTTAAAGTGAAGCCAAAACAAATAATAAACTTGTTTTTTTCTTGCTCATATTCATTTTCTACTTTGTGTACTAAATTGGTTTTATTTGTTCTTGATAGTATATATACAGATTATAGCCCATATTTACATTAAAAGTGTCACGCGTGTTTGCGTTTATAACCTGTATGTGCATTCCGTATTTGTATAATCAGAACTCATATTTTATAATATTACATAATCTTTGTTACATACATGTATAAGTCTTCTGAGATTCATTTTCATGACAACACAACTATGAGTTGATTTTATTTTAAAATGTTATACAGAGTTTGGGTTTTAAAAACTGGTTTCACGCTATTTTTGGTACTTAACGCAAATACATGTAAACAAGGCGACGCGGTTTTCGGAAGAGCTTTTAACTAGATACAAAAGAACTGTCTCAAAGATCAACTCAATACTGCACAATACTACATTTAACACTGACCATAAAATTGATCGTTAACTGACAGAATACGTTTCCTGCAAAAGCTTTAACGGCTCATCAAACACAATGTCCATAGTCATGTAGGTATAATAATTGAAAAAATCATTTTAAATATAGAATTTAAAGTTTAATTTTGTAATTCATCTTCATCGTCTGATCGATTGTTTATAGTGTTTTAATCACCAAAAAGGTCGTACTAATACTGATAATATTTAATGCATGTAGTACATGCTTTTATATGGAATTTACAAATTCAGTCAGAATATGATGTTGATTAACATGCTTAAAATGTACGTTCAATAACGGTAGCCTATGGTTTTTCCTTATGCTGTCACTTGTTTAATTTTCGAACCTATTCACTATGTCCATGGCTTATCTTATTGTTCATGCATGTAGTGCAAATGTGTATGTAGATGCTAACCTGGAAGAAAACATTCATAAAAGCAAGAAACGTGTTGTTGTTGTTTTTATTCATTGATATTTCTGGATGAGATGTATATTTTCTGAGAACTAGAGCTCCACGAGTCGGAACATTATACGCACGAATGATGATCGTCTTTAAATTATGTCACTTGACCTTAGACCTACTGACACCAAAATCAAACTTGTGGGCCATGGCCAACTAATACATTTCTTATGGTGTTCCTGAGTTTAACAGCTTTTAAGTTATTAAGCGGACACATATTTTATGCTACAGGTCATTGTGACCTTGACCTTTGATATCAAAATCAATAAGGATTATATATGGATAATGGTCATTCATGATTACAGGTTTACCTAGTAGGTAAAATAAGTTTGAAGTTAATGATCGGACAATACTGTACTAGCACCGGACAGACGGATAGAACTACAGACAGACGGACGACTTGCACCATTACATAATACGACCGATACTGACGGAACCATTATCTGCAACGTGTTACAACGATTGAAGATTATTTTTTTTTAACTAATTCCGGTATCATTTATGTCTAAACGTGTTGTAAAATTGCTCTTATGATATTAAACAGTATAAAAAAATACTTCTTTGTACTTAGTATGTCCAGTATTTTAAACAGTTTATTGCGTAATATCACAGATAAATAAAAATTGTTATATGCGGTTTCCGCTGTTATTTTAAGCGGAATCGGATTAGCTCATTGGTTAGAGCACTGGCCTCCTAAAAAGTTTGTGAGAACGGGAAGCGATAAATTGTATCTGTCAGTCGCTTGTTGCGTTTCAAGGCTACAATTGGTGAACCCCGTAACTTTGGTTAAATGACTGACCGCCGAAATACAACGTAATCAACTATTATTATTATTATTATTATTATTATTATTATTATTATTATTATTATTATTATTATTAACAAATTGTCTTTAAAAACCGTTGATGGCAACCGTTTTGTTTATACATAAAAACAACCATGGAGCTTTAAAGCCAACCCAGAACAACATAAACTGTAACCTAGGTATCGTTGCCGTTTTCTACATTATCATCAAATAGAACTGTTACAAACAAAACAAATCTACCAATCTTTCATTTATTGTTATGAAAAGGCACCCAGGCATAACATACAACACAGTGATTCGATAAGTTAAGCATCTCAGCCTTACAAAACATGTGTTACATGTATGAACGATATAATATGTAGTACTGGTCAATCATTAAAAAATTAAATACTGGAATAATAATCTAGACGAAAACATTTGAAACATACTTTTAAGCATAATACAATACGGACAACAAGAAAGCATTATCAATGTAACAAATCTAATGTGTGTGTAAAATATGGCAGACTATGTACATTTACACATCTTAAATGTGAATGTATAAGCTTTTTGTCCTATAAATTGACGACAACAGTTGTTTAATTTTAAACAATTTATGATCTAGTGTAATTAGTTTGTCAGTTTTTGTTCACTTGTTTCGGTGCACAAAATACAAATAATTTGTGTGACATTTATAAACCGTGCAAAACCAACCAAATTACGCGGTTATTTTATCGCAATATATAATGCATGTACATATAGTAATATTAGTAGTGGTATAAGTAATATTTTCATCATCCTTTTTTTCTGCTTCAAAATTGTTGATGGTTGTATTTGTTAACCGGTTTGAAATACAATTCTACAAAAAGCTAACTTTAAGGCCACTCTTAAATACGGAGAAAACACCACACGTCTGGCCCTTTACTGTTACGAGTACCGCAGCGTGGTTCCGAACAAACAATAGTATGATTACTATTTATGTACAGATTTCTGCAACTGTGACAGTAAATGTACTACTGAAACTGTTGTTTAAAAACAACCGGATGTCAAATAAGATATATGTAAGGCTTAAAGAACTGACGTTGCATGTTGGCGATCTGAAACATGAAAATGAGGTTGTCATACATCGCACATAGATAAAGGAGAACATTGTAAATTTAAACAAACGCAATGTTTACCTTTATATCGGTATTGCCTTAACGTACCCATTTAGCTGTACAATATATATCAAAACCAACAGATACACGTAATGTAATATTATTTTGTTGCATGCGCATTGTGCCATCATTGTTGAGTTTGGAGAGTTTTAATCAGAAGGGCCTAGTCAAAATGTCGTTATTGATACCTGTCATAATATTTTTGTCGAAGACCTAGATTTTCAAACACAAATAATAATTGTCAAAAGGAATAATTGAGTTTATAACATAGATTGTTGACACCAATGTCCAAAACATAAGTGTGATAGGAGAGTTGTAGCGGAATACTAAGCATTTGTTTACACCAATGGAGCACAGTAAGGCCTTTAAAGTCGCCTCGTTCTACATTATTACATCTATGATCCTTATTTTATTCTGGTCCTTATTGGTCATGAATAGCAGCTTCATTAAAACACACCATGCCTCTTTAAGACGTCAATTTTAAATTTCTTAAATTGATATCCATATTAAAACAACCGAGAATAGTGCTAGGTAAGTGCTTATGTTGTTGTCGAATAGAAATATATTCGATAAAAAGGACGACGGCGTTTGAATTGAGCAGTTGAGTGGGTACGTGAATACTTATTAACTGCAATTGTATCTGATTCCGTATTGCCACGGAGGTTTCCCCATGTAATTGGGGCATTTTTGCATATGTGTACACATAATACCATGTATGTTTATAATTGTTAGTTAGTATTGTTGTATTTCCGAACGTTTGGCAACACCTAATTAATTTGAAAATCAGTAAGAAAATTGGAATGTCCTCTGGAAGCATGGCAATTTGATAACTGGGTACGGAAAATGTTACTTTAACACTAAGATTGCACTTAACATCTCGCTATTGAATACACATGTGGTCACCCGGAATCTCGTAGGGAACTTCACCGGAAACCTCAGTCAGTGTGTCGTATATCTTACTGGAGGCCCTGGTTGCCTTGATCTCTCTTGAAAAATAAGACAAAATCGCATAAACTTTAGATTTAAGTAAGCGCAATCACTAGCATTATTCTGCTTTTAAATTCAGTCAATCGATAATTTGTTAATTTCAAAATACCTAATGTTGTCCAGTTCTGTACCGCCTCTCTTCTGTTTCGCTAAAATATACGAAGGTACACATATTTGTATTATACATAAATAAGGCTTTCTGTAATGTCGTTATAATAATTGTTTGCTAGTAGTAGAAGTAGTAGTAGTAGTAGTAGTAGTAGTAGTAGTAGTACATGTATATCATCCTTAAATCATTTATTCTGTTTAGCGAAATAATTTGTAGATTAAGTAATATCATAGAATACTTAAAACTCGCACCTGAACGAGCTTGGCGAATTTTAAAAAACATCACCGTGGCAACAAGGGTTACAATTATTCCCATGCCAACACCCCCAACTGTACCTCCTGCTACGTGAGACATCGATATGTTACATTCACGCTGCGCCTTTTGAAAAACTACAAACAAGAAACATTGTTGAATGTTTTGGTATTTCGTATGTCTTATGTATTTAGCATTATGATATTTTGCAGTATAAATTTGAAGAACAATTTGAATTTGAAGATGACTTATATATAGAACAGTATATTGTTTCGTTTATAACTTTAAAACCATGCCTTTTAAATGTTAAAAATAAAATAAAATTTCTCTTCTGACATGATGTGCATTTATGGATGTGTTTTAGGTGGTTTTCAGTTAACATACTAATGCAATGTCTTAAACGGTAAGCCAACCTAAACCTTAGTAGAGCCTGATAGAACTCGTACACATAATTACCAACTCCACTTCTTGTTTCGGAGGTAGTGATATACAATGTAGTGTAATGACACAAGAAGCAATCTTATAACCAACAACCCAAACAAACTAACAAATGTTATTGGTTGCCGCGGCATCAATCATATGGACTCTGGATTAGCCAATTACCAATTGCGAGATCGTTCTGCAGCATCTGGTACTAATGTGAAAAGTTGCATTCTACGCTCCAGTGCCTGTAATAGCATAATTGTTTAAATTTACATGGTACACAAATACATTAAGGCTACGAGATAAACAGGGTGATTTCTTACGTTTTTGACGAACATCACTGTTAACAACAACGCCAAGGCCGTTGTCAGCTGTACACCGGTAAACGCCTTCATATTTATGGACATCGTCAACTGTGAAGGTTAGAAAGTTGTCGCCCCTGACAATGTTGTCAACGATAACAACAGGAAGAGGGGTCATTCTGTACAACGTTATATTAGAGGTCGGTTTGCTTGACACGGTGCAATTCAGCCAGCCAGTTTCGGCATCAGATGGGTGAAGGACGTCAACATAAACTTCGGGAACATCTGAAAGACAAACCAGTACAATAATATGTTGGTCCATATTTTGGCGATTTAATGCGAATGAGGATGTACTGTATTACCTATAAGATGAATAACATAAACATAATTTAATATCATCGACAGTATTTATCTTTTCAACAACTCTTGCATGTTTTGTTTGAAAATGCAATGTAATACAATACGTGTGACATAGTATTTACATCTCAGATCCAATGCAAATGAGGAGGAAGCCGTATTTTCGAATGACAGTTCGTTGGATGCTTTACATTCCACAATTTGGCCGTCCATCTCATGTGAAGGTACAAACTCGAGTTCCTGTGACGTAACTTGTCCTCCATGGTCCCCATTTGTGAGGATGATGGTTTTATTCGAGTAGACAATATGGTCATCTACAAACCAGGTTAACGATGCGGCTGGGCTAGCAGAATCTGTGCTGCACGACAAAATTATCTTATTTACGCCATTTGCAAACACGTCTATATTTCCAGTGATGTTTGTATAGCGTGGAGGATCTGCAAAAACATTTATTGTCATTACGCGCGCATATGGCTTGCAGTGTTTCTTATAAAACAATAGGCGGTTTATGTGTACCACGTTCCATGGAATATATTCCATTCTAAGCGCTAAACCATGTAACGTACTAGTATAAATGCTGACAACTAGCAGTATTAATATGTGTATTTATATCACTCTTGACTAAAATCCGTAGACGTCCTTTATATTGTCAATTATCATTAGTATTATATGTAAGTAACTTAATTCCAGGTTCATATATTTAATAGTACATATTCAATTTTAAGCGTAAATGTGTGTATATATTGTGGTTATGGCTATTTTACATTGTTTTGAACAAATCCATGATACATAGAAACCTACACAGAATAGTAACGGCCACAGAAGTCGAAAAAGCCTGAGTCATAGCCATATGATTGACGTTGCATGTTAAAATCCTGCCGTTGTGTGTCCTGTCGAACGTCCGAGAATAGAATGACACCATCGAAAATGCGTTGCTGTCAATCTCCGTAATTGTTGGGTGGTCGTCTAGTTCGCCGATTTCACCCTGCAGGCTCCACGTAACATTAATGTATTTTGGTTTAAATCCGTGTGTAGCACACCTTGCAATGGTGCTTTTTGCTTTGTTCTCAATAGCTGGTCCCAATGAATTTGCAGTTGGCTGTGACGGTGGCACTACAAAACGATAACGGGAAAATAATCTTGTCATCAAGTTGTATAACCTGGGCCGACATAATTTGAATGGATTTTCACCGACAGCTATTGTCGACAAAATGATAGGTTAATATTTTCCGCGTTCTATTGTGAAACCATAACATCAGTTTAGCGACAAATGTCGATGCGACATATTTACCAATTTATGTGGTAAATGATTAACATAAATGATACATTTTATCTTTTTAAAACAATTGCATAAAAATGATTAACAATAAAATGTAATTGTTCAATAATACATTAAATTAAATGCAAAACATTGTTTAATACGAGATCTTGTGTTTTCTGTAAAACCATAATAAGTAGTCCCATAAAACCCCCCTGTTTCAGGCTGCACGTAAGACTGGTGACAGAAAAAAACATAATTACAGAATGAACAGCATGTTGTTATAATTTGTATACACTGTTGTTCCGGTATATCTTAAAGGTCCCTAATTGTTACGAATAGTGTAGGTAAGTATAAAAACAATAAAGTCATGTTATTCTGTACTCACACGGGAACTCAATTTTGACTTCTGTGTTATCCAGTAGGTTAGGTTCATCACTATAGGAAGATTGGCAGAAAAATGTGGCTCCGTCGTCCATGTCGGACAAAGTGAATGAACAATTTACTGTCACATTGAATAGGTCGACGTAGGAGTTATATATTGGTAGATATTTGCAATTTTTCAGATTTGTTGGTGTCACACCTCGTCTATACCAGTCAACGGTCTGCTGGGGATAGCCGCCCACAGAATGACAACTCAAAGTAATGTACTTGCCCTTAAAGTCATATATTGTAGTTGCTCCAGAGGATATTTGTGGGATGATCGGAGGTAATGGACGAACTGAAAGCCAATGTCAAATGTAATGCACTCAACTGTACTGATATATTTGGAGGTAAAGTAAGTACTGTATTTTAACAAAAACACGTTGATGAGTTGTTTTAAGAAACCTTACCCCTGACATTAAGGCGAACATACCAACTCCCACCTGGAACCATGGTGCATGTATATACACCAGTATCGTTTCTGATCACAGGTTCCAACCGCAATATACTTCTGTTATCTACCCAGCTAAGGCGCTCATTAAAATCATTGTATTCTTCATGATCTTGAGTGGAGTACTGTGTAGAAATGCCGTTAACTAGAGGCGGCCCGCCCCACCCTGGCAATACCCCAGCGTAAACACCGCACACGATGTCTGCCGCCGTAGAGTTTTCTACAGAAATAGTAATGTTTGCAGTGGTATACGGTGCTGAAAATGGACAAGCGTTCAGTTTCGTATATATATTATCTTTGCAAACATATGTTTATTACGGAAATACAAATGGGATTTCAATTTATATATACCTTTTAGTAAAATACGTTTCAGAATTATTATATCTGATTCATATAATTATATTACTATCTATACCATTTACCGTGCCCCCTTTATGAGCTTAAAACGAGTTTATCTGGTCATGTTAATCAACTTATGCAAAATCATTAATTTTCACATATCGTCATCTAATAGTCATAAAAGTAAAAGGACCGTTTAAAGCTCCTATTGCCCACATGTTCAAATGATTTTTTATATATAAACTGTTATCAAAGGATAAGAGCAAAGCATAACAGATGTATCAATATACAATAAACTAGATTATTGATACGTTTCTCATTCAAAGAATATTGCAAAACATTTAAACCGTTCCAACGCTTTTTTGTAAACATTGATCTGAAATTAGAATAACCCATCACCGTGCGGTGTTTTTTTTACTCAAGCAAGGTGCGCTGCGAAGGGAATTGCGTTATATTTATAAACGTGGAAATTCTTCCAGGTCCAGTGGAAGCGCGTATTTGTTTCACATTTTAAAGACAACAAGTGATTTCAGTGAAATTCATAGAAGTATTCAATTGAATCAGATAATGATTATCTGTAAAAATACTGCTTTTTGTTTTGATTTGCTTTTTTTTGGGGGGGGGGGACTAAAATCCACCATGGGTGGGTTAGGAGCTTTCAAAAACAAATCCGTGTAATGATATAAGTATACGTTTTTCTGAAATAATAGTTTAATTACTGAAGAAAACTTCGTCATGTACATCGGCCATGTAAAGTCCATATTTTAACATATTCCATTAACGAATAGGCGGCGGAAGTCAACAATCTTTAAAAAAAAATATTGTGTATAAATATTTTACTTTTTTTACAAAGCGCTTTGGCATTTTCTTGTTATTTCATTTTGTTTTACGTTTAAAAACCACCTTTAGATGATATAAGTACACTGTATTTGATAAAAAGATAGACATATAAATTGCAACTTAATATATTAACATTTTAAAACAAATGTTAATTTGCAAGTGGGTAATGAAACAGAAACTTATGTGTTTACAATACGTATCAATCATTAATTAAAAAGCTCTAGACGCTGAAACACATGATTTATCTGGGTGTTTCTTTTTTCGTTCATTTGTGTAAACCGTATACGTAATCCTGAGCTAAATTCAACGCTTACCCCCAGAGTGGTAAATTATTCCAGAATAAGCGTGACCCTTAGTAAATACATTCTTGTGAACATCATTTCTATTTGATTGTTGATAGTTAGGTCGCGAATAAGCGTACATTCCTTTTAATAAATCATCAATTACATAAGGTATTTTTGTTTGTTTTTCAGCCTAAGTATCATTGAAGATGGTGTACTTACTTTTTATGTTCAACTGTATTGACCAAGCTCCATACACGTTTGTACTGTAATTGAATTGTAAACATTTGTAATTTCCTTCGTCTACCCTGGTCACGTTGCTCAAAACTAAGTCTTTATGATTTGCCGACCAACTCACACGGTTAATGTGAGCAATATAGGGATTCCGGGTAGGATGTCCATACCCTGTGTAAGTCGTCAAATCTGGAGGCCCACGCCAGCTCGGATACACCTGGTCTGGAAATATGGGACACTCCAACACAGCTGTGGTACCATACTCAACACTTAAAGTAGTGTTAACGGCGGATGCAACTGTAAATAATAATGATAACAGCTGGTTTTCCTGGAAATGGCTCACAGTTGATTTTTATTTATACATGTTCTGAATTGTCAGTAATGCTGCATAACTTATAAACCCATACAGGGATCAACACGACGAAACAGTGGACAGTGCCCCAACTGTAAACAAGAATCATGATCATTTATAACAGTACATGGTCAATACTATGCCAGTGGAATACAGTTATACTATAATGTGACACTTTGACTTAGTATACACAATCAAGAGTTTTGTTTCTTATTGTGATAAATCGTATCACACATACGAAACATCTACAGAAAGGGGAGGAGATGGAAGTTTTGCGGAACTCTGCATTCTACAAAAATAGCTAAATGTATTAAAATGTACTTAGTGTTGCTAATATTTCTTAATGGTGTACTGAATTCACTTTCAGCCACATTGCTCTTTATATATTTAACAAATAACAAATCACTCAAACAGTTCAGTAAATCAACGTTATATTATAGTTTAACACTACCAATAACTATGAAAATCCATTATGGTGAATGTACTTAGTAAAAAAGATAACCTAATAAGTTAAGTTCCTGTGCAAAGTCCGTGGTTACTCAGCTCTATGGGGGATGGAGGTGTGTATATTTATCGACGCAATTCAAATTCAGCGTCGGGGTATCCTAATATTTAGCTATGTTAATGGCCCGTAGTGCAAAATACTGGAGCGCCCGCCACACACGACACACAACATTATATAACGTGCCCAGTGGGTAGAACGAGTACACGGGAGCATTTCCCCATGGAACCAGTACTTTTCAGATAATAATATTCGGGCGAGGTGGGATCACACTGATAACTCCTTGGTTGACAGTCATTTGTTTTACCATTAAGCCTATTCACTTTAGGGGCAGTTCTGAAGTTCAAGCATGGTCCATTAAATAGTCCACTGTCATATGGTACCAACTTCGTCGAAATGTACAATCTACTTCGACGGCTCCATACGACCCCCTAACAAACTGGTATTCTGGCAGACGTCAATGTCTATAACGACGCCTCCCTGGTGGACTAGTGTCACACTAGCAAATACGCTATACACACGTAGTTCGCAACACACATGACAATTATTGTGTTGTATGCATTCCTTGAAGTAAAAAAGTGGTTATAAAATGCAACATAAAAAATATACAGCTTTTTGTTTAAAAAAGGTTGCCTTATTTTCAGACGATAACCCTGTAGCTTAATGACTTTTTTTATTTTATGTTGGTCAGAATATTAATGTCTAAAACATAAAATATGATAGCATTGCATAATGTGTGAAATATAGACATAAACGTGTTTGTATAAGCAAATATACATATCAATTAGCATCACTACATGTGCACACATAAAATATATGTGCGTTACGTGGCATTCGATGTCAGTACCTTTGTCATCGCTGACAATACTTTATAAACAATTTGAAAAATGAATATGGCAATAATACTCACAAAACAATAACCAACACAATAATCGTACCACATATGTCTTACACTTAAAACGCATCTTCAAATATGTGGTTTGTAAGTTTTCAAGCTGCGAAAACCGCTGTGTGAATTACAAACATACGTTTGTATTTACTTTTGACAATAATAATTGCATTACATAATTTTGTTACTTTGCTGCGACATCTAGTAGTGTCTAGCAAAATAATATTTGCATACATTTATAATTTAATAAGTTCAACGTAAGTACTAAGTGCATGCATTTCGACGTTCGCTACGTTGGCTAGTATTTCATCATATACATGTAAATAAATAATTCAACCACATGTTTTGCAATTATTCGAATTTTTTTCTAAATACATGCAAAGAAGAATATACTGATTTGACTTTGACTACCCCACTCTCACCCACGACAATGTTACCACCCCCTCCCCCACTAAGGTCGAATCCGGTATCCGCAACGTCCCACTACATGTAAAAGGTATATAACATTTCTTTTTAGAACTTAACATTATGTGAACGCAACTATATTCGTAAGGATAATAGTCATATTTCTAAGCAGACATTAAACATGCATTATAATTAAAAAGCTGTTGCATCGAGTCTTTAATAAAATATTTACAAAATAAATATATGCAATGTAATAGGTTAATCACTAAAATAATATAAATAATGCCCAATCTCTTAAACAACACTAAAAGCATCTTAAACAACATTAAAACTTACATGCAATTAAATGAAGTAAATAAACTCCAGCGTAAAACATTAACTGGTTCATCATTTGATTACAAGTAATGATGAAAGTCATTGAAAAATAAACCCGGAAGTGGACTCGGAGTGGGATGTCTATGCTTGTCGAGTCTAACCTTGGCCTTCAAGCTGAAATCGTAACCATACTATTTTCGTCAGCATTTGTACAACACATACAACTAAATCTTCCTGTATTTTAAACAACGGCCTTCGGTAAAAATGCACTACTTGATTGTAACAGGAAGTTTACATTTATTAGCATGTAGGCAAATAGGTAATATTCATTCAAAAATCTTAACGTAAAGAACAATTTAATTGAGCAAATGATACATAACAATTATAATTACAGAACAGTGGTTTATTACGTAAATAATCTATTTGTTTTCTGTGTACGTTTAGGTGATTGCATTGCATTCAATTGCAATTAACTGTAAATTCTGAAAAAAAGTGTATGGCATCTATTTAAACTTAAACGTGACATGTTGCGTCATACATTGTCACCATGTTCTGAACAAATAAATGTTAACATGTCCAATGACACATGAGTGCAATGTATGCCGTTATGTTAAATAAATACTATACACAAATGGTACAATTTAGATTGGTGCCGTATACCTTACTGCGTCAAATATATTCTAATAAATTGATCATTTTCTTTGTTAATCCACTGGTCACATATGCTCCTAAAACGTACAACTGTCATTAACTAGAGCTTTCCCTGGAGGTGATAAAATTTCAGAAGATAATTCCAAATCCCAGCAATGGTTAAAGAGATACAGGTTTGACAAGAACTTTTGTCACAGTATGTTTGACATTGAACTATCACCCTTTTGAGCTATAGAGCTATAGAGTGGACACATAATACACGTAGTACAGTAATTCAATGTTTAACCTTAAAGGCCCTGTCCTCCAGATTATACTAGAAAATCATAACATTGTGCAAATATGCTAAAATATCTCTTCATATACATATAATAGTTGATTTAAATCAAAATATCGCTTGAAACCTACATATGT
>Ga0224511_10000250_pt1 | contig 22726 bp, 22 predicted proteins | sample SF_May12_sed_USG_2_FD_169988 | JGI IMG/M metagenome (GOLD analysis project Ga0224511, IMG submission 169988) | Sediment microbial communities from San Francisco Bay, California, United States - SF_May12_sed_USGS_8_1 | ecosystem: Environmental > Aquatic > Marine > Sediment | place: USA...
TTTGACTGGCCGCTACAATAACTGATCTGTTTGACTGGCCACTACAATAACTGATCTGTTTGACTGGCCGCTACAATAACTGATCTGTTTGACTGGCCACTACAATAACTGATCTGTTTGACTGGCCACTACAATAACTGATCTGTTTGACTGGCCACTACAATAACTGATCTGTTTGACTGGCCGCTACAATAACTGATCTGTTTGACTGGCCGCTACAATAACTGATCTGTTTGACTGATCTGTACTATGACTTAACTAGTCCCTACCATACCTGCTATGTTTGCCTGACTCCGTCTATACCTGGTGTGTGTGCCTGTAGGCTGGAGGAGATCGGAGCGGCCGCTGCCAAGGAGTACTCCCTGGAGAAGGCCCTGGAGAAGATGAAGCTGGAGTGGCGCGACATGTGCTTCGAGCTCATACCGTACAGGGAAACGGTCGGTACCTTCTATATACCGTATTGCGTATTTACATTTTGTGAATATATCTTACGTAATAAATAAAGAATGATCTGCTCTCAAGGGAGTGAATTATTGTATTATTTGACTAGCATACTGTCAGTGTTTTCATGATTTATTTTTACTACAGGAAAACTGTATTTTATCACATGTTACTTGACAAGATGATACAGTTGGGGAAATTGTTTTACTGTTTTCTAGATTGTTTGTTAGTTTAAGTATGCTAAGCTTTTTATTTCAGGTAAATTGCTTATTTCTTTTGATCAATATTTGAAATTAAGAGTTTGTTCATAGTTTCAAATCCTAATATGTATCTTAATATGTTTAAAGTTATTTGGTAGCAAAAATATTTGAAATTGATAACTTTTTGAAGTTAGTTTTACTTTATTTTTACTTTTATTGTGATTTATTTATTGGTGCTGCCATGACATAGGTGGACATAGAGACAGTCGGGTCCTCATGTTTGAGTGATGTAATTATTGTGTCTATCCACACTCATTATACATCCAACCATACCCAATTGCATACTGTGAAATCGTTTGTTAAGCACTTTTTTGTGGATTTGTATGTGTAATTCAAACCTCATGTTTAACAGAATTGTACAAAATCAGAAATCCCAGAAAATGTGTGCCTAGCAATCCACATAATTCTTTTTTTTTCTTCAAACTTTAGTACCTTGCCTTTCATTATTTCATTTTCCAAACTTCAGACCATGCCTTGCCTTTTATTCTTTCACTTTCCAAATGTTAGACCATGGCTTGCCTTTCATTCTTTTACTTGCCAAACTTTAGATCATGCCTTGCCTTTCATTCTTTCACTTTCCAAACTTTAGACCATGGCTTGCCTTTCATTCTTTCACTTTCCAAACTTTAGACCATGGCTTGCCTTTCATTCTTTCACTTTCCAAACTTCAGACCATGCCTTGCCTTTCATTCTTTCACGTTCCAAACTTCAGACCATGCCTTGCCTTAATTCTTTCACTTTCCAAACTTTAGACCATGGCTTGCCTTTCATTCTTTCACTTTCCAAATTTCAGACCATGCCTTGCCTTTCATTCTTTCACTTTCCAAACTTCAGACCATGCCTTGCCTTTTATTCTTTCACTTTCCAAACTTCAGACCATGCCTTGCCTTTCAGTGTTTTGAGGATAAAGGATAAATGAGCGGTAACTTTTATGGCATCCACTGTTTGCTTAGAAATATGCTCACTGCCATTATTGCAGAGCAGCTGTAACAAACTACCAGTGCTTGTATTGTTGATGTAAATGAAGAGACTCTATTAGTGATTTTCCCTTGTTTGCATATCAAAACTTTGACTTGTAAAAATATTTATCATTCAGCTGATGTTAAAATTGTGTAAAGTGGTAGTGTACTTATACTCATACCTTGCAAAACATTTGTTTTTCTAATACAAAAATATTTCAGCCAGAACAGTGCCTTTATAGAATCATGTTTGGTTTTATTATTATTTGCCCCCTTATAATGTGTCGAAATTTTACCATGTGCCAAATTCAACATGGAGCGTATTATAGGACGAGGTTTCTGATGTGGAGAGTGTCACCACCACGAGCTTACCTCGAAGCCCAGCCTCCACACTGGTACATCCCTGGGCGTACAATGTTGTCTGAAATGAGCAGTTTCACTTACACTATGATAAAGAATTTTGAATTGGTGTTTAGGAAATAATTGTAATGTTAAAAAGTTTTTAGGGCTATATGTTAAACCCAAGGACAAAGCAATAAAAACCTTGCTTAGCACTCTTTGTCTTCAATAAAAATTTCTGTAGTAAATGAAATTTTGATTAATTAGTTCAGATATATTTGATAGGCCTTCTTATCACAGCATTGGAAAAAACATTAAAACATTGCATACACCATTACTAGGATCCAATGAGTAGCCAGCAGCTTCAGGAGTCGGCCTCGAGTAAAACCCTGACCCAGGAAATGAAGACATTTGCCAAAGTAATCGTCACTGGTTGTCCTGTAGTTCCATTGTCATCACGTTGTCATACTGGTTGCTTCCAGAAACATGTCGTCCTGTTGTGCAAACGGTGTTCTTATGGACAGCCTATTAAAACATTGGCACTGGAAACAAAAACCCATTTGACAAAGTATTCTTGAGCAGATAAGTGTCAGCCAATTGTCTTGATGCATAATTTCAGCAATAAAATACTAATGTCTTTGCTGTTGAGAAAAAAAATATATCTTTTTTATTAATTTTATGTTGCATATTTCAGATATGATGGGAGAATTAAGAATGTCACCATTACTAATGTTACAGCTTACCTTGTCTAAGCACTAGTATGTCACTAATAAGCGACAGCCTTGACTATTTCAGTTCTACTTGCGGATAACCTTTCTACCAAAGGGTGTGGAAAGTTTTGTAGCCCAAAACAAAGTCAGCAGTCAAGATGCCTGTGCAACTAACAAGATCCACAAACCCCTAGTAATGTTGATAGCCTTGACACAAGGTCGTGTGAGGCCAAACTTCCTGAATTTCCACATGAGTGAATCGACCACGGGTGAAGATTTTATTTTCAACCACTGGAGTGACTGCATGCCTTTAGCCCCACTGAAATGATAAACGTTGGTTTTTCAGGAACGCATGCTGTACTTGTCTGTCTGTGTCACATTTGATATGCATTTGTAAGAATCACTGTTATGTTGTTTTGAGTGAATTATTTTTATGTTACTGTTATGTTCAATGAGGGATGAACGTGCATTATGAACGTGATTTTGCATGATCACCTGAGGATTAAATTTTCACATTCAGTGAATGCAAGGTTAAATATTTCTTTTGTTTTTGAAAATTTGTGTCAGAAAATTTAAAGGGTTGATTTTTTTATTCATAACTATGGAGTGGAAAAATAAAAAAATCTTTACACCATTTCTTTACATAGATTCTATTAGAAAAAGCAACACATGTTTATAAAACTTTTCATTGATATCTTTAATAACTGATAATAAATGTCTGATATTGCATTCAGCTGTCATAACATGCATAATTCTGTTGGTCGGAGCATCAGACGTGATTTCAAACGTTTTGTCAATATGTTAATTGTGCCATCGTGTTCCAGGGCGTGTCCATCCTGTCAGGCATAGACGAAATCCAGATGTTGCTGGACGACCACATCGTGAAGGCCCAGACGATGCGCGGCTCGCCGTTCATCAAGCCCTTCGAGACGGAGATGCGGGAGTGGGAAGAAAAGCTCATCTCCATGCAGGATATCATTGATGAATGGCTCAAGGTATGGATATCATTGACGAGTGGCTCAAGGTAAGGATATCATTGATGAGTGGCTCAAGGTAAGGATATCATTGACGAGTGGCTCAAGGTATGGATATCATTGACGAGTGGCTCACGGTAAGGATACCATTGACGAGTGGCTCAAGGTATGGATATCATTGACAAGTGGCTAAAGGTATGGATATCATTGACGAGTGGCTCAAGGTAAGGATATCATTGACAAGTGGCTAAAGGTATGGATATCATTGACGAGTGGCTCAAGGTTAGCTGACTGGTGGGGGTGTACAGGAACAGAAAAAACATTAATTTTAGAATAATGTAAATGTACACTCTCAGCAGCTTGTTTTTTTTAATATATCAGAGTTTTCAACACAGTTGAAAAATGGTGTTTAACAAAACAAACATAACTGAGACTGATGAAATAATTTAAGCACAAATTAACAATGTTAACTGTAATTACCAGTTTATCAATTATTATCTGTCTAAAGTGTTTTTTAGGACAAAAGATATTGAGATTCGAGTATAAATCACACAAGTGTTCTCATGTCTGCTATCTATGACTCTGTCACCAGTGCCAAGCCACGTGGCTGTACCTGGAGCCCATCTTCAGCTCCGAGGACATCATGGCCCAGATGCCGGAGGAGGGGCGCAAGTTTGGCATCGTGGACAGCATCTGGCGAGACATCATGACCGAGTCCGCCAAGGACAACCACTGCCTTGCTGCCACCGACCAGCAGAACATGCTGACTCGGCTGCGAGAGGCCAACGTGCTCCTCGAGGAGATCCAGAAAGGTCTCAACGCCTACCTGGAAAAGAAGCGTCTCTACTTCCCACGATTCTTCTTCCTCTCCAATGACGAGCTGCTGGAAATCCTGTCTGAGACCAAGGACCCATTGCGGGTACAGCCGCACTTGAAAAAGTGCTTTGAAGGCATCAGCAAGCTGGAGTTTTCTGATCAGCAGGAAATTCTTGGCATGGTCTCAGCTGAAAAGGAGACTGTGCCCTTCAACGTAAAGATCTACCCAGCCAAAGCTAAGGTATGAACCGTGGGTTCCTCATTTAAAGTTAATTAATGAATCTTCATACCTTGCACATGCATACATAAATAAACTGTTTATTTTGTATGTTTTTATGATTGGCATTGTGCAGAGTGTTTTTATTGATGATAATTCTGTTTTTCTAAAGATAATGAACAGTACAAAATATTTCAAAGGAAACGTTTTTGCTTTCTAAAATAGAAAGTCCATGAATTTAAGTATCCATGAACATGTTCATTGTCTTAAACCACATGTGGCCATGAATTTAAGTGACAGTACCGTGTTTGCTGCTGCAGGGAATGGTGGAGAAGTGGCTTCTGCAGGTAGAGGACGTGATGATCAGCTCCCTGCGTACCGTCATCATCAACTCCAAGGAGGCGTACCCGAAGACGCCGCGTAACCAGTGGGTGCTGCAGTGGGCGGGACAGGTCGTGCTGTGCGTCTCCTCCATGTTCTGGACCACGGAGGTCATCGAGGCCATGGAGAACGGGCAGAAGGGAATGGAGGTGAGAATGATGATATTCAGACAAGGCTTTGGGGTTCTGACCGTTCATCTAGGGGCCATAACTTTGTGGAGCTTCAATAAATTACCCTCTAAATACCCAAGTGCATAGCATCACTACCAAAAGTAATGCCTTTAGATTTTGCAACTTAAAATGATGAAGATTGCACTTAACCCATTTCTGATTATTACTGTTTTTTCGGAGCGGAATGGTACTTTTACCTGATAATACTGCTTTTTTCCTGGTTATTTTGGAGCAGGACTGTACATTTGTGCTTTGTGCTGTGTTGTAGGCATACCTACAGGTGTACATTTGTTCTTTGTGTTGTGTTGTAGGCATACCTACAGGTGTACATTTGTTCTTTGTGCTGTGTTGTAGGGATACCTCCAGGTGTACATTTGTTCTTTGTGCTGTGTTGTAGGCATACCTACAGGTGTACATTTGTTCTTTGTGCTGTGTTGTAGGCATACCTACAGGTGTACATTTGTGCTTTGTGCTGTGTTGTAGGCATACCTCCAGGTGTACATTTGTTCTTTGTGCTGTGTTGTAGGCATACCTACAGGTGTACATTTGTTCTTTGTGCTGTGTTGTAGGCATACCTCCAGGTGTACATTTGTTCTTTGTGCTGTGTTGTAGGCATACCTCCAGGTGCTGAACAAGCAGATTGACCAGATTGTTGAGCTGGTGCGAGGAAAGCTGGACGCTGGACATCGGGTCACTATGGGCGCTCTCACTGTGCTCGACGTACATGGTGAGCGCAACTAGCGAAAATTAAAACTAGGCCTGCAAGAGGTTAACCGGTAAATGCGAACGCAACCGGTAAATGAAAACAGTAACCTTTTGCATCGCTACTTAAAACACTTCTTGTAGTAGTGGTTTCAATTAAAACAGCAAAAATGTGATGTGATTGTCAGATGCTCAGTAGATTAATGCCATGTTTAAATAATGTGTATATTTTAAAGTGCAAAGATTTCAAAACAAACCCTTATAAAGCTGATTGGACTTTAGAGCATTTTAGTTATAGCTTTGTTTCAAGTTGATAACACATTTTGGATATGTCTACAACGAATTAAAATACTGATGTATTTTACCCCCAACAAATATTTTTAATTTGTTAACATGTTCCTCCATCTTTACAGCCCGAGACACAGTTGCGGACCTGGTGAAGAAGAAGGTGACATCTCCGCTGGAGTTTGACTGGCTGGCGCAGCTGCGCTACTACTGGAAGGATGACGTGATCGTCAGCATGATCACGACGGACATCAACTACGGTTATGAGTACCTGGGCAACACCCCCCGCCTCGTGATTACACCTCTAACAGACAGATGCTACAGGTGAGTGAGGCCTTAGCCCATATTCTTAAATATATATGTTGTGCGCCATGACAAAACCTGCATTAATGACATTCAGTTATATTGAAGCAATTAACTTTTATTTCAATGCAAAATTGACTGATTTTGCAATGTTTTCATATCGATTTAATATTTGGCTAACATACTGCCCAATGTATAGGGATTACGAAACTCATGGTTATTTGCTTCTCCACATTCTATTGTTGCTATGGTAATCATTCGTGCACAATCAGGTGTTATTTTAAAAATGACAGGGTTGTTGCCTTGAAAGGGCTATTTAATGTTCTTGACAATAACAAATTGGTTATATTTTTTGATATTCTTACACAGAATATGTTAAAAGAAATAGATAATGTGTTTGATATGAATTCTTTAGCTTTAATATTTTCAGAACGTCATTTAAACTTGAAAATGATTATTTTGACGTCATTTTCTTTCCGTGGTGTTTTGACGTCACGTTCAAATTTCACAATAGTGTTTTTATTTAAATGCACATATCTTAACAACTATACGAGATAGCTGCATGAAATTTTCAGCATTTGTTCAGCGCAGTTTGATATACATGATGTATGTTAAAACAGAAAATCACATTTTATGTCATTAATGCAGGTTTTCTCATGGCTCGGCACATATATATTTTTTTAAATGTCATTGACAATTTAGGTAACATCGAAAAAGCCAATAGTAGTGAGATATACATGCACATTTGAATGTTGTTTTATGAATATAGGCCCTTGTGTTTCCTTACTGCATTAAGTGAAATGTTCTTAAGTGGTGCACAAGACACAGATCGTATGACTTTGTTGTAACATTAATGCTACTGCAGCCATTTAAACTGTCAAACATTTTAACAAGAAGACCATGGTCCATGTTGGGTGCAATTTTGTAAATAAAAAATCATAGAGCTCCAATATTTGGCATAAAATGTGGGAAAAAATGCTTTTTTATTAGATATTATTAATAATGGTTTTGCTGACACAGGAAAACCATTGAACGTTACTTGCTATTTGAAGAAAAAACAACATTCTAAGGCTTTATTCAAATCAACTCCATTGGATTATATTCCCCTTTTCAGAACTCTGATGGGAGCACTAAAGCTCAACCTCGGTGGTGCCCCAGAAGGCCCCGCAGGCACAGGGAAGACAGAGACCTGCAAGGATCTGGCCAAGGCCGTGGCCAAGCAGTGCGTCGTCTTCAACTGCTCCGACGGCCTTGACTACAAGGCCATGGGCAAGTTCTTCAAGGGTCTTGCACAGGCTGGAGCATGGGCATGCTTCGATGAATTCAACAGGTTATTTGTTTGAAATACTTTTTATCATTAATATTTTAAAAAAAAGAAGTCAGTTTTTTTCTCTTTAAATAATAAAGCTGAATTATAAGCCAAGGAATTGGTTTGATGCTATAATACTTATAATGTACCACATCATTAAAGAGACTGACGGTCTTTAAATTAAACTTGTAATATAAGTCTTACTCGATCATTCTAACAAAGACCTTAATAAAATAACTCTTTGTTTCCCCATTACTGACATTGGTGTGTTGAAAAGATTAAAGCTTGGAAAAGTAATGTATTAACAAAATTAGGATGAATTGTATATCTAGACCCTTTTATTGCAGAATTGAGTTGGAGGTGTTGTCGGTGGTGGCCCAGCAGATTGCCAGTATCCAGCGTGCCGTGGCCGCACACCTGAAGCGCTTCGTGTTTGAGGGGACGGAGCTCGCGCTCAACCCGACCTGCACCATGTTTATCACCATGAACCCTGGCTACGCCGGCCGACAGGAACTGCCGGACAACCTCAAGGTGCTGTTCCGTACTGTCGCTATGATGGTGCCAGACTACGCCATGATCGGTGAAATCTCACTCTACTCCATGGGCTTTGTGGATGCCAGAAGGTATGATAACATATTTCTGTATATTCATTATCAAACAAATTTGAATTTGTTTAATTATTTACTAAACAGTATATTGCAATCTTTTGATGTTTATTAGAGTTTATTTATTGCTGAGCGCATTTATATTTGAGTTGATATGAGTTGATTTGAGTTGAATCACCATATTTATGTACCATGTAGTTATTATGCGAGCCCTGAGGATAAGGAGTCAATTGAAATGAAGGGCTTTAATAGTGAGGAGTGCAATAGTGGTCAGAGGTTAGCCACAAATACATGTCGTCAATCACTACATACATACGTCTCTCTCTCTCTCTACAGTGGTCTTTCAATCACAAATGATCCTTCTATCCGATCTCAAAGTTATTCTATCAAACATTCTGTATGGACATTCTTAGTCCATATAAACGACACCATCGAGTTCCTGCTCTGTTCAGGAATGAAATCGTAACGCAAATTATTTCAGTTACGGCATTCAATGGACTATTGATGAAACATGTTTCTATGTTCATATCAGCTATTACACTCCAAAAGAGTTAGTTGGAAAGGCAGAGGGTCTAACCCAAGAGATGGGTAGCCAGAGGTAGTAATGTCACAAACAGTTCCCAGTGTTACCTGCTGTAAACAACATGTGACAGACATGTCCCCCCTTCCCCCCATGTCATGTTATTGTCATTCCATTGCAGCCATTGTAACCCATTAAATGATAAGATTCTAGTTATATGGAAATGTTTATCAAAGAATAGTACTGACTGTGTAAGTTTATCTCAGTAAAAATGAATTGTTGTGTCACCATCTCCAAACTGTTACAAGCACTACAATGTAGTGATTATAAGTGTTGTTATATTATTGTTCTTCAAAACATAAATGTAGAAATCTAATGTTTAAGTAATCATTCAAATATTGTTTTTCCTTACAAGCATTTTAATCTTCATTATTTGATAATTTTATATAATTATGTTTTAATTCATTGATTTCATATTATATTTAATTTTATTATATTCCTTTTATTGTTTTATGTTCAACATACTTGTTAAGTAGAAGTGTTTAGGCAGCGGTAAGCCTGCTCAGCCTCCTTCTGTCATTATCATTATGTCTCAATAAAAACACATAACCAACCATTCCCCCTTTCACCATGTGAGCCTGTATTTGCAGCTTGGCTGGCAAGATCGTGGCCACCTACCGATTGTGCTCGGAGCAGCTGTCGTCCCAGCACCACTACGACTACGGCATGCGCGCCGTCAAGTCGGTGCTGACGGCGGCTGGCAACCTGAAGCTGAAGTATATGGAGGAGGACGAGGCCGTGCTGCTTCTCAAGGCCATCATGGACGTCAACCTGCCGAAATTCCTCGCTCAGGTCCGTTCAGGGTCCATTGTTTTCCCGTTGTGTTTGCAAGGTTATCATTTGTTGGAAATTATTGTTGATTAACTAACCAGAAATGCATGGGATTGTAATTCTTGAATTGTTTCAGCATTCATATTCATACTCTTTATGCTGAACTTGCTAACTTGGTCAGAATGGTGGCATACAAATATGTAGTAATTCTTGAAGCCCAGTTTTACCATTATTATAAAATTTATTAACCATTTTTGTGATTGCAGGATGTGCCCCTGTTTGAGGGTATCATCTCGGATCTGTTCCCTGGTGTAGAGTGTCCCAAACCAGACTACGGTGTCTTCATGGAGGCCCTGAAGGACAACATCGCCAAGAGGCAGCTCCAGCCTGTACCATGGTTCCTCGACAAAATCATCCAGGTAAGCACCTTTAACATGGATTAAATGATAGTTTTGGCCCATTCATTTCTTATTGTCAAAGATGTTGGATCATTTGAAATGATATTTGTCTCTGTGGTAAAGTTAAATGTAATGTTCTTGACTTTTGTCTTGACAGTTAAATGTGCACTGATACTTACCAAATTTCCATATATTGATAGTTAATAAATAAGTTACTTGATATAACCTCTCTGTATACATGTACTGGCAAAGTTTACGTTGTAACTGCTTTTACCAGATTTATGAGATGATCCTGGTGCGTCACGGCCTGATGGTGGTGGGTGACCCGTTGGGCGGGAAGACTCAGGCGTGGCAGGTCCTTGCAGACGGCCTCTCGGACCTGTGCACGGCCCAGCTCTACCCAGAGTTCAAGACGGTCTACCGCATCATCAACCCAAAGTCCATCACCATGGGACAGCTGTACGGCTGCTTTGACCCCGTCTCGCATGAGTGGACAGACGGCGTGCTGGCCAACACATTCAGAGAGTATGCCAGCAACCCCAATGAAGACCGCAAGTGGATCCTGTTTGATGGTCCCGTGGATGCCGTCTGGATTGAGAACATGAACACTGTACTTGATGACAACAAAAAGGTGAGACTGGTTTAATACTTCCTCTGTAATAATTGACATATGGACATCCCATTTGTCAGAACATCTGAAATGCAGTTTGGTCCGATAAAGGGCGGGAAATTATGTAACTTCATAACACACATTATTTGAGCCAATCAGAAGATTGAGTCTTTTGTATATCAATGTTTTAAGTAACGTGCTTTCCTGCATTTGTTTGAGAATTGGACATCATTTCAAGTGTTCTGTAGATAGTGACAGTTAATTGATATAAGACATTGTACAAAGTCTGGTGTTTAGTTGTCTTCCACATCTGACTCATATGAGCCAATGAGGAAGCAGTCAAATGCTTGAAGATTAAAGAAGCTAGCACTAGTGAACTTCAGAATTCTGATTTCTGTGAAATCATTTAATTTCATGGGCACTAAATTACGTGGTTTGAAGCCGATGAAATTGTTTGTGGACTCTTGTAGTGGTGGATTTCAAATTATACAAAAAATTACTGAATGAAGTAAATAAATAATTCATTGGCATCTAAATTTGTGGATTGTCCTACTCACGAAATACACAAAATTAAATGTCCAACAAATATAAATGATTTCAGAGTAATTGGACTTTTTGAGAAAAACTGCTACAATCCGACACCTCATTGCTACTTCTGCTATAATATACCATGTGCCTGTCTGCAGCTGTGCCTTATGAGCGGTGAGATCATCTGACACCTCATTGCTACTTCTGCTATAATATACCATGTGCCTGTCTGCAGCTGTGCCTGATGAGCGGTGAGATCATCCAGATGTCCAACCAGATGAACCTGATCTTCGAGCCGGCGGACCTGGAGCAGGCGTCCCCGGCCACTGTGTCCCGGTGCGGCATGATCTACCTCGAGCCCCACCAGATGGGCTGGAAACCACTCAAGGACTCATACATGCAGCATGATCTGCCCAAGGTAACATTGGCTGTGACAGCATAGTCAAAACATCCTATGTTTCTACAGAGTCTAATTAGTTATTGTTCTCTTTCATTTAGTTTGTCACTGAGAACTTTTTTTAATAAGGTATTATAGGAAAATATTTGGCATTGTTGTTAGATTTGCAGTTTGTCAGGACAGACAGTACCAGGTTTCTTCTTATTACTTACTTAAAATTCTGTTTGTTTAAAAATATGCTACCTGACAATTGTTTTAAAAATCTTTAAAATAATATTAGACTGACATATAATTTCATGTGCGAGTACTGATTAAAATTGTAAAATACATAACAGACATAGAATGACTTAGAAGGTTATTTGTCTGTGTGACCTCTAGGCAGGTCAGTGAAATGTAAAACAATGTAAAACATGGAAAGTGGAAGATAATTTTGCTGCTGCTATTTGCTGTAGGGCCTGAGTGAGGAGCAGCTAGGTCTCGTCAATGACCTGTTCGATTGGCTCGTTGACCCCTGCCTCTACTTCATCCGCAAGAACTGCAAGGTGTTCATCTCCACCTCTGAAATGCATCTCGTCCAGTCCATGATGCGCCTCTACACATGTCTCATGGACGAAATATTCGCCTCCCTTGCTGCAGCGAGCAAAGAAGGAGACGAAGAGGGAGGCCCCTCCCAGGGCCTTACAGCCCAGCAGGTGACGCTGTACCTGCAGGGCCTCTTCCTGTTCTCCCTCGTGTGGTCCATAGGTGCCACCCTGGCCGGCGACAGCAGGAAGAAGTTTGACCAGTTCTTCCGTAACGTCATCAACGGAACAGACGACAACCATCCCAAGCCTAAGAGCATCAAGATTACCAAGGTTAGCAAAGTTTTTGCAAATTTTTTATTAAGATTATTAAGAAAGAAGGCATATACCTATCTTTTGTCTGCCTTTTGTCTGCTTTTTGTCTTCTGAGGACATTGATAGCTCCTAAAGCTAATTTATTCAACTTGAATAACATCTTTAAACAGTTCTCTGTTTAAACCTCTTTTTAACATGATGTTAAAAAAGAGGTTTAAACAGAGAACTGTTTAAAGATGTTATAATAACATCTTTAAAAAAAAAAATAGGAATGTTACATTCCTATTTATTTTTTTCAACGATTTCCCTCTTACAATCCTTAACTTATCACCTCCTTGAGTAGATCTATTACTTTTATATGTGAGCAAGACTTTTTATTCATAACAAACAAACTGTTCATTTCCAGAGCAACACAATCCCAGAGCGTGGCACAATCTATGACTTCTGCTTTGAGAAGAAGGCTTCTGGTCAGTGGATAGACTGGATGGACACACTGGAAAAGGGCTCTCTCAATGTGGCCGCTGATGCTAAGGTAGGGTTGTCATGCATGGGGCTAGCAGAGCAATGCTTATAGTAAAGTTCCCTTATAAGGAATCCGCATAATATAAGGAACTTCCGGTTATAAAGAACTGTTTTTCATTCCCCAATCTTACCAAGAAACTAGTTCACCTATTTTTATAAGGAACTCTGGTTATAAGGAACATATTTTCATGGTCCCGATAAGTTCCGTATAGGTGGATTTTACTGTACCCATCTTCCGATATTGAATGAAGTAATTCATTTGTTTGCCTGGTCATAAATTTCTTTAATGTTTAAAAAATTAAACAAAGCAGACAATATTTCCCTGAATCTTGTTGATCTCTTACATTCATCACTTTGTTCCAACGGAACCTCTCTTGGTTCTAACACTGTGGTTGTGCATCATAATCATTGGCCATGTCCGGTGTTCCAGATCAGCGACCTGATTATCCAGACGAGCGAGACGGCTCGCCAGAACTTCTTCCTGCACACGTTCATCTCGCACGAGGTGCCTCTAATGTTTGTGGGGCCCACAGGAACCGGCAAGTCGGCCATCACCAACAGCTACCTGCTGGCTCTGCCCAAGGACCAGTACGTAGTTCTTGATTCTAGAATTAAAAAAAAGGTTTTAGTATCTTGAGCTGCCGTCTTTACTCCCAGGACTTGTATGTAGTTCTTGACTCTAGAATAATAAAAATGTGATAGTATCTTGAGCTGCCGTCTTTACTCCCAGGACTTGTATGTAGATTATGATTCTAGAATAATAATGTGATAACAACTATTTGCTCGCCCTGCCCAAGGACCATTATGTAGTTCTTGATTCTAGAACAATAAAAATGTGATAGTATCTTGAGCTGCCGTCTTTACTCCCAGGACTTGTATGTAGTTCTTGACTCTAGAATAATAAAAATGTGATAGCAACTACAGTCAAACCTAAGTTAGCGGTCACCTTCATTAAGCAGCCATACGGAATGTTCCTAAACTTAAATTTTGTACTGATATTCACCTCCACTAAGCAGCCACCTGCCCTAAGTAGCCACTTTTTGTGTTTCCCTTTTGTGGCTGCTTAAAACAGGTTTGACTGTATCTGCTGTCTTTACTTCAAAGACTTGTATGTAGTTCTTGAAATAATTTTTTTAAATGTGTTTTCCATTAGATATTGGTTCTTAACTAACTTGTTTATGAAAGCTGAAATAAATATGTAAATAAATGATAAGGTATTATAATAAGATCTCTTTTAAATATGCCAGAAACAGTTTGAGCTTTACGAAATCTGAATCGTCAAAATTGAAAACTTAAGCCCTTTGTTCAGTTTATTGGTGCCCTGTATTTCAGGTATGTGCCCAACTTGATCAACTTCTCAGCCCGCACATCAGCCAACCAGACCCAGGACATCATCATGTCTAAGCTGGACCGTCGCCGCAAGGGCGTGTTTGGTCCACCGATGGGCAAGAAGTCGGTCGTGTTTGTGGACGATCTGAACATGCCGGCAAAGGAGAAGTATGGCGCCCAGCCTCCCATCGAGCTGCTGCGCCAGTGGCAGGATCACAAGCACTGGTACGACCGCAAGGACACCTCCAAACTCTTCCTGCAAGATGTGGTGAGTACTGGATTCCTTCGCTCATTTTTTCAACAAATTGATCAAGGATGGGTATTGTCTTTTTTATATTAACAAATATCTGAAATTCATAGAATTAAAATAAAATGTAAAACTATTGTGAGAATGCATTCCCTTCACACTTCACATCAAAGAATTCCTCAGGTTTTGCAAGTAGTTTTTGTCCCCCAAAATCATTCAGAATCATTTAGAAAAAGACCAGTTTTTTGAAAATGTTAAAACATGCTTGTTTAATAGGATGTTGTCAATAAGTGAAGACATCACGTTTTATATCCATGTTGTGTTGTCCCCAGCTGCTGGTTGCCGCTATGGGGCCACCCGGCGGAGGTCGCAACGACATCACAGGTCGCTTCACGCGCCACATGAACATCATCTCCATCGATGAGTTCGATGACGCAACCATGACGAGAATCTTTACTAACATTACTGACTGGCACTTTGCCAAGGGCTTCGAAGGCACCTTTGTCAGGAATGGCAAGGTAAAAATAACAATTTGGGTGTAGGCCTAAAAATTAATTTCACCAATGATTAAGAAAACCTGCATTATTCATGTGACAATGTGAAAATAAATTATGATGATCAACAACAGATGGTATGCTTACTATTTTCTTAACCTTATTCTTAAATGACAGTAATGCAGCTGTCTCAAATGAAAAATGGAGTGTGTAAGATACTACTGTGAAATAGTTTTTATTTGTTGGACATTTAATTAAGTGGGTAGGGTAATCCACACATTTAGGATCACAAGGAAATATTAAATTATATTAGTAGCTTTAGGTCTAATTTGAAAATCCAATAATTTAAGTGTCCATAAACATGTTCATCATTGTCAAACCATAAAATTTTGTGCTTACGAAGATTTAGTATTATTGTTAAAAACAAATTAGATTGAATCTTGACTCCATGTGTGTTTGCAGCTGCTGGTGCAGGCCACGATGGGCGTGTACAAGGACGCCATTCTTAACTTCCTGCCCACCCCGACCAAGAGTCACTACGTCTTCAACCTGCGTGACTTCGCCCGTGTGATTCGCGGCGTCTTGCTTGTCCCAGCCTCATGCATGAGCGAGACCGACAAGCTTCACCGACTCTGGGTGCACGAGGTGTACCGAGTGTTCTACGACCGTCTCACCGACCCGGAGGACCGTGAGAAGTTCTTCTCCATCGTGAAGACCCAGTGTCAGGACCACTTCAAGGTGAACATTGACAAGGTGCTCGGGCACCTGTCACGCTCCGGCACGGTCGTGGATGACAACGTGCGCAGCTTGTTCTTCGGGGACTATATGCAGGGAGAGGTCAAGGCCTACAATGAGGTCCCTGACCTAAAAGAGCTTACTGCTGCTATGGAGGGGTAAGACTCTTAATATGTTCCTTAGTTGAGAAAAATTGTATTTTGATTTCCCACTTTCAGTCATAAATTCCAAAATTAAAGTTTACTTTTTGAGATAATTTGGTGTTTTGGGTTCAACTCATGCAGAGTTGATGGCTAGATTTTTGTCTAATTACATATTACATTACTATCAAGATCTGTGGATTTCAAAGGAAAACTTCCTAAATCCTATTGTGATATTGGAATCTTTATTTTACTCTATTACAGTTACCTAGAGGAGTATAACCTAGTGAGCAAGGCGCCCATGCGGCTGGTCATGTTTAAGTTCGCTATTGAGCACATTTCCCGCGTCTCTCGTGTGCTGCTACAGGACAACGGCCACTGTCTACTTGTCGGTAAGATACAGATAAACATGCAGGTTGCCTCTTGGCTTGCTTGGTTTCATTACTTTTTACTTGAGTGAAAGGTTATTGAAATTGACAAATATGATAACTTTTTTTTAAGTTCAGGTATACATATATTGTGTTAAATTGAAACTTTTTAACCAACAGAATGTTGTTTTACACTCACTATGTGGGTTGAATAAATGTTCTGTAGATGGTTTTATCATGGCTTAGTACATAAAGTGTCACATAGCACAACTGATGGATAGACAACTCGTTTGTTGAATCATCTGAAATGACATTCGTCCAGACAAAATGCGGGAAATTACGTAATGTTATGATGCCCAATGTCATTTCGGCCAATCAGAAGATTGAATCTGTTGTATATCCTTAGGAACGTGCATATTAAATATGTGAGTTAACATGCTTTTCTGCATTTGACGGAACATCAGACGTCCATTCAAACGTTCTGTGAATAATTATTTTGCGTCACTGTCCTGTTCAGTGTGTGACCTTGTGTGTGTGTACTGCAGGTATTGGAGGCAGTGGACGTCAGAGTGCGGCCAAGCTGGCAGCCTTCATGGCCGACTTTGACCTCTTCCAGATCGAGATCACCAGGAACTACACCGCCTCAGAATGGAGGGAAGATATCAAACGGGTGAGTGCTTACTTTGCCATCATTTTCTTTCATAAAATGTAAGAAGGTAGAAGAAAAAAGCTGTTTTTGAAGGAAAAATTACAAAATTTGCCATAGTTGAGCACTTTCTTTGTATGACACTCATTTTTATTGAATTTTGTGAATAGGAATTCAGACAAGACATGATTTTGTGCATTTATTATGTTAAACAATGTAAGCCATAATATGGCTATAAAAGTCAATTCCTTGTTTGGTCTGCAGCTGTTCCTGAAGACTGGTAGCGAGGGCAAGCCGACGGTGTTCCTGTTTGCCGACACCCAGATCAAGGATGAATCATTCATGGAGGACATCAGTATGATCCTCAACACGGGCGACGTGCCAAACCTGTTTGCGCAGGATGAGAAGGCGGAGCTAATTGAGAAGATGCAGGCCGTGGCAAGACAGGAGGTGAGATACCAGGGACACGCGGGCCCCTACATTAACGTATTGACAGAACTTGAAATGACGTCTGATGCCTGACAAATTGGAGGAAAATATGTTACGTCAAACATTGCAAGTGTGTGTAACCAGTGATACTCAAAAGATTCAGTCTTCTGACTTGCTCAAATGACGTTGTAGTTTATGGTGTAACATAAATTCCTGGGTTTTGTTGGGCATCGGACGTCATTTCTAGCAGTCTGTCAATACGTTAATACGTGTGGACGTTACTACTAATGAGTGCTCACTTCAAAGTGTGGTTTTCTAACAAGTTGATTGTATCAGATAATTAATTACTGGTAGATAAAGATTTGTTATGTTCTTACAATTGTCATTTACTGTAGAGTGTATATAAGAAACTATTTTGATTAACAGATTGTTGTTTGCCTTTTAACTAAAACTGCTTGATGTGATGTGTGTTTGAGTAAAACTAAGCTAACTACCAATCATTATTTAGCATTGTTATATTGTAAGTTGGGAAGGAATTTTCAGGTTTAACATACATGCAAAATATTTTCAGGCGTTTATGGCAAAAATCTCACAGGTTTATGTCCCATTTGTCATGACTTCCATATGTTGTAAACGAATTCCCCTCAAACTGAATATTACTTAGTTTAGGTAGTGCCGCCTTCTGACTTGATGCGCCGAAAACAACAGATTTGTTGAAATGAAAAATAAGACTATGTTGTGAACTTTCCATCACATGTCCTACTTAATGACCCACCACATTGTTTTCACAATTCCCGTTTTTCATTGTCATCATACCTTGTTATATTATGACTGACTTTCGAGGGCTTGGTGAAAAACTATTGTAACTACCTTATTTTACATAACAATTTACAATAGTTTTGCACCAAGCCCTGTCTTTGCTTTGTCATCATACCATGCTATATTATGACAGACTTTGCTAAGTTTGTCATCATACCTTGATTTTATTATGACTGACTTTGCTTTGTTTGTCATCATACCTTGATTTTAGTATGACTGACCTTGCTAAGTTTGTCATCATACCTTGATATTATTATGACTGACTTCGCTAAGTATGTCATCATACCTTGATATTATTATGACTGACTTTGCTAAGTTTGTCATTATACCTTGATATTAGTATGACTGACTTCGCTAAGTTTGTCATCATACCTTGATATTATTATGACTGACTTCGCTAAGTATGTCATCATACCTTGATATTATTATGACTGACTTTGCTAAGTTTGTCATCATACCTTGATTTTTATTATGACTGACTTTGCTTTGTTGGTGTAGGAGAAATACTCAATGGGAGGAGTAAGTGGTTATCTACTCTGTAGACCAGAACCAGTCAAAAACATGTATACACTAGCTATCTAGACCCTTGTGTAACATTATGGCCCTATATGCATGTTTAACTAGACACTGCTCTTAAATCATTCAAGTGCAGTCACACAATAGTGTATAGCATCAATGTAATTGTGAGTTTTCCTGAATTTTTCACATGCAATACATAATTATGTTCTTTAATACGCTATAGTGTGACTGCACCTATACTGGTCAAAGGGTGCATGTATATTTATCCATTATAGAAACAGTTAGAAATATCCTAATATATATGTATGGTTTATAGATAGCTTCATTGAAATTTAGAAAAAAACTTCAGTGCAATTAAATATTCTCTTATTTATGTCAGTAACATACATTATTAACTTAAAAGAATTCTAAAAATTTTTTTTATATATACTCACATTTCATTACTTCATTAAAACTGTATGCTTGAGAAAAAAACACAACAAACTATTTGTTTAAATAAAGAGATACTTTCTTCATTGCTGTTATTAAACTTGGACTGATAAGCCTTTAACCATATAATTAAAATTGTTTTTTTGTCTTGTAAAATAAAAAAGAAGACTTTAAATATCCTAGAAGATCTATGCATGATGTTAGTTGTAATTAGCATCAGTAGTATAAGTATTTAGAGTTTGTATTCTTTTATTTTTTTCATATTTTCATACATAGAATCTTCTCTTTGTTTAAATTTTATCATCTACCTATGTCTCAACTCTAATGCATGGCTACCATCTGTCATGACCTGCTGTAACTATGGTAACAGAGTGAGAAGCGGGAAGGTGCGCCGGCGTCTGATGAGGGTGTGCCCCGCACCCCCAGCCCCGACCCGGCTGGCGCCCCCCAGGAGAAGCCTGAGCCTAGCCCATACTCTTACGCTCCTGAGAGCGAGCTCTTTGCTGGGGTGAATCTGGATGTCATGGATCTTGTCTTTAATTTGTGGTCTCATGTACAAATTGTATGGATGTAGCTTTTGTCTGGAAAAAACACAACAATCATGGCCGCATACTCACATTTTAGTAATGTGAGAATAGATATTTACTGTGGTCAAACATGCATGTGAATAATTTGCCTGTCGTTGACTTATGTTGCCAATTTGTACATGTATGTACAAACAATGTGTGCGGCTGCATGGTGGTCAAACATTTGTCATGCTTCTCACTGTTACCTCCCTTGTATCATCCCAGCATGCTCTCTGTTTCAGATAATTTTTATTTCATGTTTCAGAATCGTTTTTAACAAAAAAAACTTTATTATATTTCATTTTATTTATTTATTATAAATTTAGTACTTGTATAGGTCATTCTTTTAACTAGCATCTTGGTTAAATTCCATAATCAATGGTAACTCCTTTTTGTTCATAATATTAAATCACCAAAAATCTTAAACCCTCACCAAACATATTTATTTATTTTGATATAAGCATAATAAGATGTTGTCTGTATGCACATTAATGTCAAAGAATGCAAGACATTCTTCTTTCACCTCATGTGTACATTGTAATAAAAAAAAAATACAGTATTATCTCAATTAAATGTTATTATCTCCCTCTTATAAACATTAAAAGTAATAAGCAGTTAAAACATGAATTACTATTGGTAAAAAATGTTCTTCCATTAAAATCATGTTCAAGTGTAGTGTTTATGATGATTATTCAACAACTTAAATCACTGGTAAACAAAAACTGCAACATCTCATGTGCCATTTGCAGGGTAAGAAAATGGAGGCTACCCCGCTGGCGATGTACAACTACTTCATCGACCGTGTCCGCCAGAACCTGCACGTCGTTCTCGCCATGTCGCCCATCGGAGACTCGTTCAGAAACCGTCTCCGCATGTTTCCCTCGCTAATCAACTGCTGCACCATCGACTGGTTCCAGGTATGGTGGCCTGTACTGAAGCCATGATGACAACCACAAATTGTTTAAAGGGATTACTTATGGGGTCTTCTACATCTATATTAACTTAGGAATCCTACCATTATGCAATGAGTAGTTAAATGACACACGTTACATGAATAAAGCATGGTACATGTGTCAGGTCTGTTGGGTCTGTTGATGAATAAATAATGTATATAAATATTGTTTTTGAATATCACTCACACCTTTCAACTACTTAAATCTAAGATCAAATTAACCAATAATTCTTGCACCTGCTAGAAGAAAAGATCAGTACTGCAGGGCCTTTTCATATATACTGCAGAAAATGTTTGAATCCACATGATTCTCATAACAAAAAATATCTAGTCTAAGAGTTCACCATAGAGCAAGCCCTTTGAGTGACCAAGGACACTAGGTGGTTTGTTACTCTTGTATTTTCTTCAGAATTCATTATAAAAAATATGATGGCATCAAGAACTAAGTTGCTGATGATGCTGTATTCAGCATTCTTATGATTGGAGTAATTGTGATTATGTTACCATCAAAATATACTTTCATAACTGTTGATAAACTGGAGCTTTTATCTTCATTCTAAAACATTTTAAAGACTAACATTTATTTGCCCTGCAGTCCTGGCCAAGTGATGCCCTGGAGATGGTAGCGAATAAGTTTCTTGAAGACGTGGAACTCGAAGACCAGATCCGTTTGGGAGTGGTTTCCATGTGCAAGATCTTCCACGAGTCGGTCTTCAGACTTTCTGAGCTCTTTTATGAGCTGCTTCGTCGGCACAACTATGTCACGCCTACATCATACCTGGAGCTGATTCTGACGTTTAAGAAGCTGCTGGGGATCAAGCGTGATCACTTGATGACGCTGCGTAACCGCTACCTGACGGGTCTCGAGAAGCTCGAGTTTGCCGCATCCCAGGTGTCCGTCATGCAGCAAGAGCTGAGAGATCTCCAGCCCGAGCTGATCAAGACATCCGCCGAGACGGAGAAACTCATGATCAAGATTGAACAGGACACTGTGGAAGTTGAGGCTAAGAAAGAGGTGCGTGTTTGCTTGAAAATTTTAAAGTATTTTAAATTTTGAGTATTTTTTCCTAAAATTAGCAAACGTTCAATACTATTTGTTATTGCTCTGACATTGCTTCATTTTAATATTTTTAACAAATTGTTTATAAACTTTAATTATCTCCTTAATTGGATAGTGTTATGGCTTTATTTTTTATATAGACACGAACAAGAAGATTATTTCATTGCAAATTTATCTTCAGTTTAGTGATCATTGTTTGGTACCTATCGCATTACATTAAGGCTCAATTAGACATTTAAAGGCCCCTTTTACTGCTTACAATCTCAGCCTTTCCTTTTTGCAAACATTGCATGCTTGCCCGTGACTTGTTTCAAAGGCCACAAATCAAAATCTGCAAAAACTAAATCAATATAAAAGCCAACCTGATGCTCCAAGATGACCATGTATTTGTTTGTGCCCACAGGTGGTGGCAGCAGATGAGGCGATTGCGAACGAGGCTGCAGCCGCGGCCCAGGCCATCAAGGACGAGTGTGAAGGCGACCTGGCCGAGGCCATCCCGGCCCTCGAGGCCGCCATACAGGCCCTCAACACGCTCAAGCCCGCCGATATCACCGTCGTCAAGTCCATGAAGGTGCGCAATCAGTTATATTACAATTCAGACATATCATTGTCATAATCACAATGGTAAGGATAGAAGATAATCCTTATTAGGTCCGTGAAAAACAGTTTAAACTGTGGTAATTCTTAACAGTCATTATTCATATTAAATAATTGAAGGGCTAAGGATGGGAAATGTTAGTTTTTCCAAGTCATTGAAAAGCGGCATGATGGTAAAAAAATAATAATGAAAATGCAAAAAGGTTAAAAAATCAATGTTTTAAAAATGTTAAGAATTGATAAAAGGGAAATCAGAAATGTTTCACTTAAGCAACATAAATAA